>Ga0209025_1003552_pt1 | contig 14619 bp, 10 predicted proteins | sample AraplaMF_Col_mLB_FD_184256 | JGI IMG/M metagenome (GOLD analysis project Ga0209025, IMG submission 184256) | Arabidopsis root microbial communities from the University of North Carolina, USA - plate scrape MF_Col_mLB (SPAdes) (version 2) | ecosystem: Host-associated > Plants > Roots > Endosphere... | reverse complement strand
CTCCTGTTGCTCCTGTTGCTCCTGTTGCTCCTGTTGCTCCTGTTGCTCCTGTTGCTCCTGTTGCTCCTGTTGCTCCTGTTGCTCCTGTTGCTCCTGTTGCTCCTGTTGCTCCTGTTGCTCCTGTTGGACCCGTTGGACTCGTTGGGCCTGGTGGGCCTGGTGGGCCTGGTGGGCCTGTAATCCCTGTAATTCCTGTAGGTCCTGGAGGAGCCGGTGGGAACGTTACTCCTGTAGGACCTGGAGGAACTGGATTAGGTGACCCTGGTGGGCCTGGTGGTATTGGCAAATAGATACACCTCCAAAATATATTTGACGTACACTTTATAGTATTAAAAGTGGACAAGTTGGTTTGGATATAAATACTATTTCTATTAAAAATCCGCAAAAAACTCTACCTGCTAGATTCAATTCCTATCACTGATAGTCAATTGGAATCTAGTTTGGTAGAGTCAAATTTTTATTCCTATTTTTTTATTATCTTTTTATTAATTAATTTATAGATACTCCTGCGCTAGCGTATCCTGTAACTGTATTAATAAGACTACTACCATTTGCAGTTGCAGTATATACCATCATTAAACGAGTTTGTGCAGGGACTGGTACTGATAGACCTGTAGCAATGCCGCTCGTAATTTGACCCAATACAAGAGGACCTGGTAGAGCAGGTAATGTTACGCTTGCTCCTACTAGTGGAGTAAAGCTATTGCTATTTGCTGGTGCACTATATAATTGAGCTGTGATAACAATATTTGTTCCTAAAATACTTAAACCTACTGTATTACTAAAGAATGCTGAAATATCCGTAATGATACCAGCTCTAGGCATTGAGAATGCAAAATCAAGAACTGCAAGTGGTGTACCAGTTAAATCAATTACTGGTCCAGGAAGTAATGTAACATTCGGAAGTGAAATTCCAAACCCTACAAGTCCTGCTGTTCCTGCTAAGCCGCCTAAAATTGTTGCCATTTCAATTGGAGCACCTGATGCAAACGGAATAATTGCACCCGTTCCTGGTATACCTGTTGCTCCTGTTGCTCCTGTCGCCCCTGTTGCTCCTGTTGCTCCTGTTGCTCCTGTTGCTCCTGTTGCTCCTGTTGCTCCCGTTGCTCCTGTTGCTCCTGTTGCTCCTGTTGCTCCTGTTGCTCCTGTTGCTCCTGTTGCTCCTGTTGCTCCTGTTGCTCCTGTTGCTCCTGTTGCTCCTGTTTCACCAGTCGCTCCTGTTGCCCCTGTTGCCCCTGTTGCCCCTGTTGCTCCTGTTAGTCCTGTTGCTCCTGTTAATCCTGTTGCTCCTGTTAATCCTGTTGCTCCTGCTAATCCTGTCGCTCCTGTTGCTCCTGTTGCTCCTGTTGCTCCTGTTAATCCTGTTGCTCCTGTTGCTCCTGTTAATCCTGTTGCTCCTGTTAATCCTGTTGCTCCTGCTGGACCTGGAGGGCCACCTGATGGACCTGTTGGGCCAGTCGGACCTGTTGCTCCTGAACCCGTTGGGCCTGTTGGACCTGTTGGACCTAATACTGCTGGTGCCGTTGGACCCATTGGACCCATTGGTCCCATTGGACCCATTGGTCCCATCGGACCCATTGGGCCGTTTGCTCCTGCTGGACCTCTTTTTCCTCTATCTCCGTCTTCTCCTTCTTTTCCTCTTTTTCCTCTTTCACCTTGTGGACCTGTTGGGCCTGTTGGACCTGTCGCGCCAAATCCGAATGGAGGAGTTGGGCCTGTTGGACCTGTTGGGCCAGTCGGGCCTGTCGCGCCAAATCCGAATGGAGGAGTTGGGCCTGTTGGACCTGTTGGACCAGTCGGGCCTGTCGGGCCAAATGGAGGGATAGGTGGTTGTGGTGACATTGGTGGGATTGGTGGTAGTGGCAATTAAAATACACCTCTTATATTAAATTTTATTTGTACAATTTATAGTATAAAAAAAGGACAAATTGGTTCATTCACACCATAAAAATGAGGCAAAAAATAGGTGAATACTCTATTAAAATTTATTAATAGAGTATTCACCCAACAAAAAAACCAGAAATCTAAGATTACTGGTTCTTTGTTATTAATATAAATTGTCATTATGATGATATTTTATTTATAAATATATCATTATTCGGGCTTATAATACTCTATGAAATGTACGATCATCAGCCAACAATTCCACACGTATAAATATTATCCTCTTAATTGAGCACTATGTGTTTCTTCGACTGCTTTTAACACTTTTGAATGAGATTTAGTTACTTCTTCATCTGTTAATGTACGTTCAGGATCAAAGTAAGTTAATGAGAATGCCACTGATTTTTTACCAGCTTCCATTTTATCTCCTTCATATAAGTCAAAAATAGTAGCGTCTTTTAAAAGTTTGCCACCAGCTGATCTGATGGTAGTAAGAATATCTCCTGCAAAAACTGCAGAATCCACTACCAATGCCATATCTCTATTCATAGATGGGAATCGAGGGATTGCATTATATAGAATATCATCAAATTCAGTAGTTAATAATTTTGCAAGTGATAATTGGAATACATAAGTCTCTTTAATATCCCAATCTTTTTGAGTAACTGGATGAACTTGACCGATAAAACCAATTTCTTCCCCATTTAATAGAATACTTGCTGTACGACCAGGGTGTAACTCATCTTTTTTAGCTGCTACATATGAAATTTTACTTGTTAGTCCTAATTCATTAAATAATCCATCTAAAATACCTTTTACAACATAAAAATCAACGACTTTTTTCTCACCTTGCCAAGCATGTTGTAACCATAAACCAGTTAATGCCCCCGCTAAGTATTCTTCTTCACGCGGAAGTTCATTCTTTTCCATCGTTAAGAATACTGAACCCGTTTCAAATAATTGAACATTTTCTTCTTTACGAGCTACATTATATGAAACTGCATCTAATAAATGAGGAACTAAACTAAAACGTAATTCACTACGCTCTTCACTCATTGGTAATGATAAGCGCACAGGCTCAGCATCTCCAGATTCTAGAGCAAATCGTTTTACCTTACTATTACTTGTTAAAGAATAAGTAACTGCTTCAAAAAGTCCTGCATGCTGTAAAAATTGACGTATTTTTCTACGTTTTGCTTGATATGGAGTTAATTGTCCACGGCTAGCAACACCAGTTGGTAAAGTAGCTGGGATATGATCGTATCCATATAATCTTCCTACTTCTTCTACCAAATCTTCTTCAATTGAAATATCTCCACGACGACTTGGTACAGTTACAGTGAATAGTTCTCCGTCTTGTATTGCTTCTAAGCGTAATCGACGGAATATATCTTTTACAGTTGCAGCATCAATAGCTGTGCCAAGTACACCATTTATTTTATTTACAGAAACAGAAACAGTTTTAACTTCATCTGCTAAGTGATCAGCAATTACTATGCCATCTACGATCGTCCCACCAGCAAGTTCTGCCATTAACTCGGCAGCACGTTCTGAAGCTGGGAACGTACGAGATGCATCGATTCCTTTTTCAAAACGAGCACTTGATTCACTACGCAAACCTAAATCTTTTGATGTTTGACGAACACTTTGACCTCTAAAAACAGCTGATTCAATTAATACATCTACCGTTTCTTCATCAACTTCCGTATTTTGACCACCCATTACTCCTGCAATCGCAACAGCTTCTTTTTCAGTCGCAATAACTAAATGATGTGGCTGTAATGATCTTTCTTCACCATCTAATGTAACAATTGTTTCATTCTCATTAGCTTGGCGAACGATAATTTGCTTACTATTTAATTTATGATAATCAAAAGCATGAAGTGGTTGACCATATTCAATTAAAATATAATTCGTAATATCAACAACATTATTAATTGGACGAATACCTGCACTCATTAAACGTGCTTGCATCCATAGTGGAGAAGGTCCAATTTTCACACCTTTTACTAATTTTGCGCTATAGTAAGGAGCATCTTCTTTTGATTCTACTGAAACAGAAACATAATCAGCAGTTGAACTGGAATCAGCTTTTACTGATGGTAGTTTTACTTCACGATCTAAAATGGCAGCTACTTCGTACGCTACTCCAATCATATTTAAACAATCTGCACGATTTGGCGTTAGACCTAATTCCAATACAGCATCGTCGCGATGTAAAACCTCTAAAGCGTCAGCTCCCACTTCAGCATCATTCGGTAATACAAAGATACCATTAGAGAATTCTTTTGCGACTACCTTACCTTCAATTCCTAGTTCTTGAAGTGAACAGATCATTCCTTCAGATACTTCTCCACGTAATTTAGCCTTCTTAATTTTAAAATTACCTGGTAATACAGCTCCTACTTTTGCTACGATGACTTTTTGACCTTTCGCAACATTAGGTGCTCCACAAATAATTTGTACAGGTTGTTCCTCTCCAACATCAACTGTACATTTTGATAATTTATCAGCCTCAGGATGTTGTTCGCGTTCCATTACATAACCTACAACAACATTTTTGATTCCTTCAGAAAGATTATTAACCCCTTCAACCTCAATACCTGCTTTTGTTATTAATTTCGCAAGTTCTTCAGGTGTAACACCACTTAAATCAACGTATTCTTGTAACCATTTAGTTGATACAAACATGTTTTGTCCCCTCCTACCTTACATTTGTTGGAATTGCTTTAAGAATCGAATATCGTTCGTATAGAAATGACGGATATCATCAATACCATATTTTAATAATGCGATACGTTCTGGTCCCATACCGAAAGCAAAACCTTGAACTTCTTTTGGATTATAACCTGCCATTTCAAGTACATTTGGATGAACCATTCCTGCACCTAAAATTTCAATCCAGCCAGTTTGTTTACACATATTACAGCCTTTTCCACCACATTTCATACAAGAAATGTCCATCTCTACTGATGGCTCAGTGAAAGGGAAGAAACTTGGGCGTAATCGAATTTCACGGTCTTCACCAAACATCTTTTTCGCAAAAAGTTGTAATGTCCCTTTTAAATCACTCATTGAAATGTTTTCACCAATTACTAATCCTTCTATTTGCATAAATTGGTGCGAATGCGTTGCATCATCATCGTCTCGACGGTACACTTTACCAGGACAAATAATTTTTATTGGACCTTTTTCAACATTTGCTTCCATCGTTCTAGCTTGCACTGGAGAAGTATGAGTTCTCATTAATGTTTCTTCAGTTATATAAAATGAATCCTGCATATCACGTGCCGGATGACCTTTTGGCAAATTTAATGCTTCGAAATTGTAATAGTCTTTTTCAACTTCTGGTCCTTCCGCAATTTCATATCCCATTCCAATAAACAGGTCCTCGATTTCTTGAATAACTGCTCTTAAAGGATGTACACCACCAGAGCCAACTGGACGACCAGGTAGGGTAACGTCAATGCTTTCACTTTCTAATTTTTCATTAATTGCACTTTGTTCTAGTAAAACTTGCTTCGCTTCAAGTTTTTCTTGGATCGCTGCACGTACTTCATTTGCAACTGCTCCCATTTTTGGACGCTCTTCAGGAGACAAATCCTTCATTGCCTTCATTGCCTCAGTAATTGGACCTTTTTTTCCAAGATAAGCAATTCGTACTTCATTTAATGCTTTTAAATCTTGTGCTTCTTCAATTTGCTTAATTGCTTCTTCTTGTAAAGAAACTAAACGCTCTTGCATGAATAATCCTCCTAATCATTTTTCATTTTTTTTATTTTAAACATAAAAAAACCTCGCTCCCAAAAAGGGACGAGGATTGATCGCGGTACCACCCTAATTAACAGTTAATTATTGCAAACACAAAATAACTGCTCACTTCATTCATATAACGATCTACTTAGATAGACCGAGTCGCCTTTACATTATAAAAATGGTCCCGGCGCTAGCTCAAGAGGTGAATTCAATTTAATCTACTATAAAAGTGCTTTCAGTCTACGACACTTTCTCCCTAAATAGAGATTTAAATTTACTATTCTCTATCAATGCTTTTATGTATTAAATTTTCTTAACTTATTATAGTGATATTTTCTAATTAATGCAACTGCTCTTCAACTATATTTTTAAAAGAATTTAATGATTCAAAAATTGGTGCTAACTATTCAAATCATTTTCTAAATTAACGTAGCCTATAAACTGTACATTAAAATTCCAGCTGCTATACCCACATTTAATGATTCAGCTTTTCCATAAATGGGAATGTAAAGATTTTCATCTGTTTCAGAAAGGAGTTTTGAATTAACACCTTTTCCTTCGTTTCCAACAATAATGGCAAAACGAGATGAGACGCTAACTTCATTAAACGGTTTTGCATTTTGAAGTGAAGTTCCGTATACTTTCATTCCTTTTTCTTTCAAGTTTACAATTGTTTCACCTAGATCTCCACGTACGATTGGTAAATGGAATAAAGATCCTTGTGTTGAACGAATCGTTTTTGAATTATATAAATCGCTAGTACCAGTCCCTAAAACAACTGCATCATAGCCAGCAGCATCTGCGGTTCTTATCATCGTTCCGACATTACCTGGATCTTGTACCTCATCAATTAGTAATATTTTCGAAGCTTTTTCAAAATCTACTCTAACAAATGAAAATTCAATAATCGCATAAATACCTTGTGTTGTCTCTGTTTCACTTAACTCTTTACTAACTTCTTTTGAAATATAGGTAATCTCAAAAGATCCTGTTGAAAAGTTTGATGGCATATCAATTTCTTCACAAATTAGTAAATGGAGAATAGGGGCATCATGTTTAATTGCCTCCTCAACTAAATGAAATCCTTCTACTATAAATTGTTTTGCTTTATCTCGACCTTTTTTTGTATGTAGCTTTTTCCAAGCTTTTACAGAAGTATTTTGTATGGAATCAATTTGTTTCATGAAAATTCCTTTACCTTTCTACGTATATCTTACCGTTAATAATACATAAATTTGTTTCTGTTTACAAATACTACATAAAGCTTAATATGAAAGGAGAATTCAAAATGAATTTTAACATTCGCGGTGCAGTTCTTCACAATATTACTGGGAATAATAGTGATCAATTAGAGGCAACAATCGTTGACGCCATTCAAAGTGGTGAAGAAAAAGTTTTACCTGGTTTAGGAGTCCTTTTAGAAGTTTTCTGGAGTCATGCTTCTGAAGAACAAAAGCATGCATTATTAGCAGTTTTAGAAAATGGAGTAAAGGGTTAAAACAAAGTGCATATGCACTTTGTTTTAACCCTTTACATTTTTTTAGATATGACAACAAACAGACTTTATTTTTTCTTATTCTTTAGATCTTTAATCGAATCGATATCCATATACTCAGGAACCGTTAATCCCAATTTAGTACCTTTTAAATTTGGTCCGAGATCGACCAATTTATTTTTATACTCTTTAATATAATCATAGTGTGTAGTTGGAAGCCATGCAGCTACTAATGCATCAGCACTTCCATTGGCTACTCCTGCAAACATAGGACCTGCTTCAACTTGTTTTAATGTTACGTCATAACCTTGATTTTTCATGACAGTTCCAATCACATTTGTACTAGCAATTTCAGACTCCCATGCCACATAGACGAGACTTATTTTTTCGTTTTTCCCATGTGGTACTCCATTCGTCCATTTTGATACAATATCCTGATGTTTTTTCACCCACTTCTCAGCCGCTATCTCTGGCTTCAATCCTCCTTGGATATCTACCATCACTTCCTCCATATCAGATGGTTTCCAATAGAATTGGTCAAGAACTTTATATGCTCCTGGATTTTCTTCTTTTAATCCTTGTCTGACCATTGTGTGGATTGATTCATCTTTTCCGAATGAACCTTTTGGATCTTCTAAATACTTCAACTTATATTTCGAAAACATCCAATGAGGAGTCCACCCTGTGACAATGATTGGTTCTTTTCGTTCATATGCCTTTTTCAATTCTGCAGTCATAGCTGCAGAAGAACCTTCTTTTAAGGTCCAGCCCTTCAAATCATAATCATCCATAGCCTTTTCTGTTGCTTTCATCAGACCTGCTCCAGGGTCAATACCTGTGATTTCATAATTAACTGAATCACCTACATTGTTTGAATAGCCTTTTTCAGCTTTGTTTCCTGTAAATGCAACTCCGATTATAGATATGAAAAGGATTAGTGTAAATAAACCATAAACGTATTTTTTAGTAACTATTTTCCCGTAGGCAGGTTTAAGTAAATTTTGGGAAATTCTGTCCAAGATAATCGCAATGATGACAATCGATAGTCCAGCTTCGAAACCTTCCCCAACCTTAATTTGTGTTACTGCGCGGTATACTTCTGCACCTAAACCAGGTGCGCCCACTAATGAGGAGATAACAACCATCGATAAAGACAACATGATACTTTGATTGATACCTGCTAATATAGTAGGTGCAGCAAGTGGTAACTGTACCTTAAATAGCTTTTGCCATGTTGTTGATCCAAAAGCATTAGAAGCTTCAATCAATTCCTTTGGCACTTCTCGAATACCTAGATTCGTCAGCCTAATCGTTGGTGGAACAGCGAAAATAACAGATGCCAAAATTCCAGGAACAACACCGATTCCAAAAAAGAGAATTGATGGGATAAGGTATACAAATGCCGGCATTGTTTGCATGAAATCAAGAACTGGAGTAATAACCTGTTTTACTCCTTCTTTTTGAGAAGCCCAGATTCCAAGTGGGATACCTATTACAACTGTTATGACAACAGACGAAATAATCAATGCCATTGACTCAATTGTTGCATCCCAAAGGCCAAGATTATTTATTAACAACAAGCCGATTAATGTAAATAGACCGACAGTCCATCGACTTGTATAACATGCTATTATTGTAATCAGTAAAATTAGTACGATGGATGGACCAAGTCCTAATACCTTGACAAGGATTTCCAAAATGGTTTCGGTGATGTTTGTAACTGCACTGAAAAAAGGATTGAAATATTTGATAATCCAATCAACGATTAAATCAATCCATTCAGCTAAAGGTAATTTTTCCATACCCATTTAACCTCCTTTTATGTTTAAATCGTCTTTTTTACCCGCAAGCGCTCCGATTACGGCCCCACGGATAATAACGCCTTTTAATCTATTTTCCTTATCTACAACTGCAAGCGGAAGAACAGAAGTAGCAAGAGCTTCTATTACATCAGTTAGCAATGTCTCCTCAGAAACCGCTACAATATTTTTTTGCATGGCTTCTTCAACTGTTTGGTTTTCCCTAAGAGCAATCGAAGCATCATCCGCGGTAATTGCCCCAAGCAATTTTTGTCTACGATCAACAACAAAAATACTAGAATATCCTTGATCTCTCATTATTTGTAGCGCCACCCTTGGACCACGATCTGGGGTAATTCTTTCAGCACGCTTTTGAACATTCGCTGCCGTCAAAACTTTTGATAAGTCTACATCCTCTACAAATCGTTCAACATATTCATTAGCTGGATTTACCATTATCTCTTCCGGTGATCCGATTTGAATAATATTGCCGTCTTTCATAAGTGCAATTCTGTCACCGATTCGTAAAGCTTCATCAAGGTCATGAGTTATAAATATAATCGTTTTTTTCAATGATTCTTGTAATTCTAAAAGTTCATTCTGCATATCCTTACGAATTAATGGATCTAGTGCACTGAAAGCTTCATCCATTAGTAATATATCTGTGTCACTTGTAAGAGCCCTTGCAAGACCCACCCGTTGCTGCATTCCTCCACTTAACTGTGACGGAAATTGGTTCTCATACCCTTTTAATCCGACAATCTCTAACGATTGCAAAGCTTTTTCTCTTCTTTTAGAAGGAGGAATATCTTGAATTTCAAGACTGAATTCCGTATTTTCAAGAACAGTCTTATGGGGGAATAAAGCGAAATTTTGGAATACCATACTTATTTTCTTCCTTCTCACATCTCTTAACTTTTGTGAGTTCATTTTCACAATATCTTCATCATCTATTAATATTTGACCTGTGGTCGGTTCAATTAATCTATTCAGCATTCGAATTAACGTTGATTTACCACTGCCCGAAAGCCCCATTACAACAAAAATTTCCCCAGGATAAATCTCAAAACTAGCATCATTCACACCAATTGTAGCTCCTGATTGCTCTAAAATTTCTTTTTTTGAAAATCCTTTCTCAAGCAATTTTATTGCGTTTTTTGGAGATTTACCGAATATCTTCGTTACATTTTTCACTACAACTTTTGATTTCATCATCTCACCTCAAAACTATTATTTTTTTGAATCTTACAACTAGCATTTCAGATGTATTAGTTATAGTTCTGGCGCAAGTAATCTATCAAAATTGAACATTAAGAACTGTATTTTTAATATGAGTCAAGAAAAAACGAAAGTAGCCAAGTACTATAAAAGATCTTGGCTACTCGTTATTCGACAATTATGAATGTTATTTACCTCGTAAATAAATTCAATATCATTTTGAAGTTAATTTGGAGAAATTAAAAGAAGAAACTATCCAAAGTCATTAAAAAAAGACAAGTAGTCATTTCAAATGTTTCATTTGATTTTTACTTATATCATAAAGAAATAAGTTCGCACCAGAAAGCATTGCTATAACCATTCCCAACGTATTATCCACATCTTACTAAAAGTTGTAATACCATCGTAACAATAAAATGTGACGAAGATATGTCAGAACGATGTTAGACGTGCTACATTATATTACAATTCATAAACTACTTATCTATTAAAGGAAGAGATTTTCACTTTAAATCTAGATAATTCTCGAGTGAAACATCTAATTGAGTTTCGAACAAAAAAATCCCTCAAATGTCATTGAGGGATTTTCCAATCAATTATAAGTTAATTTTTCAACTGTTTCTCGATCTAATCGTTTAATTACTTCTACAATCAATTTTACTGTATTTTCATAATCATCACGGTGAAGTATACCAGAATGAGAATGAATATATCTCGTTGGGATTGTAATTGCTATGGCAGGTACACCTTTCATTGTAATATGCATTGCACCTGCATCTGTGCCACCACCTGGCATTGATTCATATTGATAAGGAATTCCACATTCATCAGCCACATTTACGACAAATTCTCGTAAATCTTTATGTGAAACCATAGATGCATCGTATAAAACGATTTGTGGACCTTTTCCTAACTTACCTTGTGCTTCTCTTTCAGAAACACCAGGCATATCTCCTGCTACACCTACATCTAATGCAAATCCAATATCTGGCTCAATTGCATATGTAGAAGTTTTAGCCCCACGAAGACCTACTTCTTCCTGAACAGTTCCTACACCAAAAACGATATTAGGATGAGGTTGATTTTGTAGTTGTTCTAAAACGTCAATTGCGACTGCGCAACCAATTCGATTATCCCAAGCTTTTGCTAGTAATAATTTTTCATTTTTCATCGTTTGAAATTCAAAATATGGTACAACTTGATCACCCGGTCGTACCCCAAATTCCATTGCCTCTTCTCGGCTTGAAGCACCGATATCAATAAACATATCTTTTATATCAACTACTTTTCTTCTAGCCTCTGCACTCATAATATGTGGCGGTTTAGAACCGATAACTCCAACAACATTACCTTCTTTTGTCGAAATTGTAACTCGTTGAGCCAGCATAACTTGCGACCACCAGCCACCTATTGTTTGAAAGCGTAAGAATCCTTTATCATCTATTTGAGTTACCATAAATCCAACTTCATCAAGATGTCCGGCTACAAGTATTCTTGGACCATTTGCATCTCCAGTTTTAACTGCAATCAAACTTCCTAAATTATCAGTTGTAACTTGATCTGCAAGAGGTGCGATGTATTTTTTCATGACTTCACGGGGTTCATGCTCAAAACCGGCTACACCATTTGCATCTGTTAATTCTTTTAACATTTGTAACTTAGCATCTAAAGTAGACAAGGTCATCCATCCTTTTATTTTTAAAGTTTATGTACAACTAATATTATACATTCACGTATTCCTTTTGACAAAATCTTATGTAAATTAAATTAATTATTAACCACCTATTTGGAGCTTTGTAGCTATCCACTTCAGTATGCTCGCTTTATACTAGGATGTATCTCATTGCAATGCGCATGCGTGAGTCTCTCCTTTCTAGCCTCTCCCGCAGGAATATCGTACCTTCCGTACCAATCATCTATTAGATCAACAATTTGAATTATTGATCAAAAAAAAAAATACAATCTTAGAAAAACCTAAAATTCAGTTTAAATATTGAACACAATAGTGACTTACTGATTAGTCGCATAAAAATCATAGGATTCTCATGAAATTAATATATTAAGTTAAATAGAACTACTTTTTTAGGATTATTATTTGAAGCAATGTGTAAATAAGCTTACAATGGATAAGTAGAATTTTAAATATTTCGTTTGGAGATCATAATGATTACAAAATCTGTTTTATATAAAGAGGCAAAAAACTTTATTACACAAAGCTATCAAGAATTAAATATAGAAGATCGTATTGAAGACCGTTTGAGAAGTATTGAATCTGAAATTCAATCTACTGGATTCTATACTCATACGTATGAAGAGCTAGAACATGGTGCCAAAATGGCTTGGCGAAATAGTAATCGTTGTATCGGAAGGCTATTTTGGGATAAGCTTCATGTTTTAGATGCACGACAAATTAATGATGAAGAAAGTATCCAAGTTGAGATTTTAAATCATATAAATCATGCTACTAATTCCGGGAAAATTCTCCCAACAATCACAATCTTTAAGCCAGATTTAGGTGAAAATAATTCGATTAAAATTCATAATCACCAGCTTTTACGTTATGCGGGCTATGAAACAGAAAACGGTATAATCGGAGATCCTCTTTCTATCCAATTTACAAAAGAATGTGAGTGCTTAGGTTGGGAAGGAAATAAAACTAATTTTGATTATTTACCTATTGTGTTTTCAATTGATGGTAAAAACCCAAAATGGTTTTCAATTCCGAATGAATCAATTCTTGATGTACCAATTGAGCATCCAGACTATGATTTTTCATCTTTACAAGCTAAATGGTATGCAGTTCCAATGATTTCAGATATGACACTAGAAATTGGCGGAATATCATATAGTGCTGCTCCATTTAATGGATGGTATATGGGAACTGAAATAGGTGCACGTAATTTTGCAGATGAATTCCGCTATAATTTATTACCTAAAGTCGCTTCCATCATTGGGTTAGATACAAACAGAGTAAGTTCACTTTGGAAAGACCGTGCACTAGTTGAATTAAATATAGCTGTCTTACATTCTTTTAAGAAGAATGGCGTTAGTATTGTTGACCATCATTCAGCAGCCCAACAATTTCTTCAATTTGAAAAGAAAGAGGCAGAATGCGGAAGACATCTAACTGGAAATTGGAAATGGCTTATACCTCCTATGTCTCCGGCAACTACACATGTATTTCATAATCGGTATGATGATACAATCATTAAACCTAACTTTTTTCCGAAGCATATAAGAAAAAATTAATTAATAAAAAAACCTTAAATAATTGGCTAAAGTCAATCATTAAGGTTTTTTATTTTATTTGATACAATAATTAGTATGAATAATGACATTCAAATCAAAAAATAAAGGGGTTATTTCATGGCATTCTTCAAAAATGAACATGTCACTGTATTCCAAAGTGCATTATTTCAAACAAATTCAACTGTTGTTGAAACAGAAGATTGTATACTCGTAGTTGATCCGACTTGGTTACCTGGTGAAATAAAAGAGATACAACAATTTGTAGAGTCAATTAAGGGAGAACGTCCTGTATATTTATATTTTACACATGGCGATTTTGATCATATTATTGGCTATCATGCATTTCCAGAGGCCAAGATAATCGGTAGTATCAATTTACATAATCATCCCGAAAAAGAAACGAAAGTAGAAAAAATACGTCAATTTTATCTTGATAATTATATTAATTTTACTGAACCTATTCAATTTCCAAAACTCGATATTATAATTGAGGAAGATGGACAAAAGCTTCAAATCGGAAATACAAATTTAATATTTTTTAATGCACCTGGACATACGAATGATGGGCTTTTCCTCTATATTGAGAAATTAGGAGTCTGGATTACTGGAGACTATTTATCTGACTTTGAACTTCCAATTGTTTTTGATAGTGTGAAGAGTTACTATGGTACATTGGATAAAGCAGAAAAACATATTACAGATTTTGATTTTTCCATTTTGATTCCTGGCCATGGACAAATTGCCTTGGATCGATTTGATAGTTTAAACAGAGTTAAAACTGGTAGAGATTACTTAAAGAGACTTCAGTTAGCTGTATATAACAATGATAAGAATGCATTACAATTGTTAGAAGAAGAATTCCTTTTCCCATCAAATTTCACAAAATTTTGTCATGAATCAAATGTGAAGAATATGAAACGAGAATTTTGTGTATCGTAAATTCGATCCGTTAAGTATTTGCATATATATTGGCCTATATAAAGAAAAATCCTTAACAATTGAATGTTAAGGATTTTTTATTTAAATTATTTTAAGTTAGCTTTTGCAGCGTTTGCTAATTCAGCAAATGCATTTGCATCTGTAACAGCTAGGTCAGCTAACATTTTACGGTTAACTTCGATACCAGCTAATTTTAAACCGTGCATTAAACGGCTGTAAGAAAGACCGTTCATACGAGCAGCCGCGTTGATACGAGTGATCCATAATTTACGGAAATCA
>Ga0209025_1003548_pt1 | contig 14628 bp, 17 predicted proteins | sample AraplaMF_Col_mLB_FD_184256 | JGI IMG/M metagenome (GOLD analysis project Ga0209025, IMG submission 184256) | Arabidopsis root microbial communities from the University of North Carolina, USA - plate scrape MF_Col_mLB (SPAdes) (version 2) | ecosystem: Host-associated > Plants > Roots > Endosphere... | reverse complement strand
GGTCTGCAAAAATAATTAATAATGCTGTTGCAATCAAAAAGAAAGCAACCGTAAAAATGAGTCCAATCTTAATCGCTTGTTTAACACGATCAAGATTGCCCGCACCGTAATTATAACTAATGATTGGTTGAAGTCCCGTCATCCCACCGAGTGCTGCTAAGGCGAGCAAATTTGTAATATAACCGTTTTGAATGGTGAAAGCAGCAACGTGTAGCCCACCACCGTAGCTTAGCAGTAAGTTATTGAAAAAAATAATTGCAAAAAACATCATGAATTGACTCGAAAAAGATGCAAATCCTGTCCAAGCCACCTCACCAATTGTCTTGAGCCTAATCATCATATCTTTTATTTTTGGCTTAAGCTTTGTTTTCCCAAACCAAAAATAAAAGATTAGTAAGGCAGGGATCGATTGTGAAATTGTATTTGCCCACGAAGAGCCCATCATCCCCATATCATATTTCACTACCATAATCCATTCGGTAATTCCCGCAACAACTGCTGCAATTAACCAACTGTTCATTGATAATACAGGCTTTTCATCAATATTGGTTAAAATACTTAATACAACCGCCAATATCGTTATTGGCAATGAAATCCACAATAGCCGGCTATATTGCACCGCATATGGAAGTGCATCCTGACTTGCTCCGAATAAAATCATGATTTGATTTTCAAAGACTAATCCAAGTACAGCTAGCAAAATAGAGACAAATAGAGTAAACCATAAAGTTTGCCCCATAATACTCCTAGCTTCTTCAATTTCCCCTTTTCCAAGTCGAAGTGAAATGACCGCTCCGGCTCCTATACCAAAAAGAACACCGAGCATACGGGTAATAACCATGACCGTAAATCCAATCCCAATCCCTTCTACTTCCAGCTCCTGAAAGCCACTAACAAAATAGCCATCGACAACTGATACCACTCCAAGAATCGCATTCGCCATAATTCCTGCCAAAGCAAACCGGAAATATAGTAAAGGAATACTTTTGGTTCCTAGTGTTGAATCTTTTACTTGCTTTTGCTTTATTTCTGCTTTTTCTTTCTTAGGTGAGGGATGATTTCCTATTATCTCCATTCACATACCCTCCTAAAAATAATTTATAAAGCAAGTTAAGCCAAGTTAATTCGCATACCATCCTACAGGTTTAGCATGTTGGTGAATATTGATTTGTTTCGTTTCCATAAAGTGTTCGAGCCCAGCACTACCTAATGCACTGCCGATTCCACTTTGCTTATATCCCCCCCAAGGAGCGTCTACATAAGCAAGATGATAACTATTAATCCAAGTAATTCCCGCACGCAATTTACTAACGACACGTTTTGCTCGGTCCATATCTTCAGTAAATACAGCGCCAGCTAATCCATAAATGGAATCATTAGCTTTTTGAATTACATCTTCTTCATCTTTAAACTTCTGCACAACAAGGACTGGACCAAAAATCTCCTCTTTAACAATACGCATATTATTGTTTACATCAGCAAAGATCGTTGGCGCAACAAAAAAACCTCGATCAAGCCCATTTTCTGTTAAGCGCTTACCACCACAAACTAATTTTGCACCTTCTTCGATTCCACTCTTAATGTAATGTAAGACGTCATTCATATGAGTCTCGTTTGTGAGGGCTCCCATTTCAATTTCTTCACTTTCTCCGTTGCCGACTACAATTTTATTTGCACGCTCAGCCAGTCTTTCAACAAATTTATCATAAATTGTTTCTTGTACAAGCAGACGAGATGCAGCTGAACAAACTTGCCCTGCATTATGAAAAATACCGAACATCGCATTATCGACTGCGGTTTCAAAATCCACATCGTCGAACACAATAAGTGGAGATTTACCTCCCAGTTCAAGTGAAATTTTTTTCATATTTCCCGCAGCTGCGTGCATAATATTTTGCCCTGTTTTTGTTCCACCGGTAAAGGCAACCTTATCAACATCATGACTCTCGGCAAGCTCATTCCCAACCTTTGATCCAGGTCCCAATACAAGGTTTGCCACTCCGGCGGGAATCCCAACTTCTTCAATAATTTCAAATAATTTGAATACACTTACAGGAGTGACCTCCGCAGGCTTAATTACGATTGTATTCCCTGCAGCAAGTGCAGGAGCAATTTGCCAAACAGCTAACATAAGCGGGAAGTTCCAAGGTACGATAAGCCCACAAACACCAATCGGTTCATGAATAATGATTGTTTCCGAAGAATCAGCACGGGTGTATGATTCTTTTTTCATACCTTTGATTAAGTCCGCATAATAGCGGAAACATTGAATCGACACTGGAATATCCACATTGGTTGTCGCACGAATAACCTTACCGTTATTTGCAGTTTCCAAACGTGCAATTTCAGCCGCCTTCTCTTCTAGACGATTTGCAATTTTATATAGATATTCAGCTCTTTCTTCGGCTGATAAATCTGACCAAACTCCACTGTCAAACGCTTTGCGTGCCGCCTTGATTGCCACCTTTGCATCCTCTTCTGATCCATCAGCAGATGTTGCGATTACTTCTCCAGTTGCAGGATTAATCACCTTTCTTCTAGAACCAGATAACGCTTCTACCCATTCTCCATCAATGAACATGTTAATTTTCACAAGTACCTCTCCTTTACGCAAAAATATCCAGCAGTTTGAAACCAATGTGCGCTATATTTACAAGCATCGTTTTCTGGTTATGGAACGGAAATGATTTTAGACGTTCCTTTTCAAATCGATATCCACCCGCACTCCCGGTAACAATCCATTCCGCCAATAACTTACCAAACAATGTTGAAAGAGATGCCCCGTGGCCCGTATAACCTGTTGCAAAATATGCACCTTCTTTGGATCTACCGAGAACCGGGAATGTATCAATTGTAACCCCGATAAATCCACCCCAACGGTAGTCAATTTTGCTCCCAGCCAGTTTCGGCATCAAGTTTACCATCGCATCGTAAACTTTTTGATATACGCTATCATCTAAATTTGGACGAATATCGCCACCGCCAAATACAATTCGGTTATCTGGTGTACGACGGAAATAGTAAAGGAAACTACTCGTATCAAAAACCATGCGATCTTGAGGAATGACAGTATTCAACAATGATTCTGGAAGCGGTTCAGTTGCAATAATACGTGCTGAAATTGGCAGGACACCTTTATTTAGTTCATTCATGATCTTTCCAGAGTAACCATCCGTTGCCATAATAATGTCTTTCGCAATAACAGAACCTTTTTCCGTTTCAACTTTCACACTATTTTGACCGTAATCGATGGATAATGCTTTAGAATGTTCAAAGATTCTTGCACCAACCGATTTAGCTGCTTCTCCTAAACCAATTGCATAATTCAATGGATGGAACGAGTAACTCAAGTCGTCGACTAAGCAACCATGATAAACTGGTGAATCGATCTCTTGATGCATTTGACTTCGATCAAGTACTCTTGATTCGTACCCAAAATTTTTATTCAAGTAATCGCTTTCAAGTTTTAATTCTTCAAAATGCTTAGCTTTGTATGCCACTACAATGTGACCTGTATTTCTAAAGTCACAGTTGATTTGATGTTCATCAATAATTTGTTTTACAAGCTCAATACTATACAAAGAGAGATCATTGAGCTGTTTCGCCTCATCAGAACCATACTTTTTAGCAAGCTGCTGCATCGTTGGCTTAAAGCCCGGCAATACCATCCCACCGTTACGACCGCTAGCACCGTATCCGATCGTTTCTTGCTCTAAGACAATGACATTCTTCCCTAATTTTTGTAAATGATAAGCAGAGGAAAGACCCGTGAAACCAGCGCCAATAATAACAACATCCGCCTCTTCATTTCCTACTAGAGTTTTTCCTTTCTCATAGTTGTTTGCAGTCGCTTTCCATAGAGAGAGTGTATTCATTTGATTCATCTAATCACTTCCTTTTTCCTGTGTGTTTAATAGAGTCATTTTAGTGGAGATATTGATTGAAAAGGTGTAAGAAATTTGTTCTACTACTGGAGTTATGGGGAATCTTCTATTAGAAATTGAATGTTATAACCCTTGTAACTAAAAATGTTATTATAGTTACTTGTTAATTATACTGAAAATAATGAATTATTCAACAATTTTTTAATTTGATTTTAAATTGCTTAATATTACATAAGTAACTCATACATTTAATTCCTTATTTGATTTAAAAAAGGCCGCTACTGACCTGCTCCTTTTGTTTAAAGCTTGGCATGTGGCAGGAAAAGGCCCTGACCGCTTCTATGCGCGGCCAGACGCTCTCGTCCTCTCCTAAATTTATGTCAGCTTTTCAATTTGGATTTATATAAAATAAGAAAGTACACCACTTAAAAAGGTGGTGTACTTTCTTATTTTATAAGGTAAATCGCCTTCTTCTTAACCGTTATCAACAATTGGTTGTTTCCCTGATTTATCTTGCATTTGTTTTCCTTTATTACCGCCCGCTGATCTTGACTGCATCCCAATCTGATTTGGTGCAAAATCTTGTGGTTTTTTCTTTGGATTACCCATTATATCGCCTCCTTACAACTAGTATCATTCTAGTTGTAAGAATTATTCAGCCTGTTTAAAAATACGTATTTCGTAGCGCTTTTCTAATTTTTCTTCAATCCGTTCAATCGCATCACGATCATTAAGTAGTTGCCGTTTATTTTCATTCACAAGCTCTTCAAACGATTTTCGTCGAGTTCTTCTCATACTGTTCACCCTTTCTTTCGTATTACTAGTATGAACAGCAAAAAAACACTCTAATCAGATTTATGAGAAGATTTTATTTTCGCACATGAAATGTAACTAACAATTTAAGAACGCTGCAATATTTGGTTTATTTCCTCGTACGCCTCAAGAATCACACCTTCAAAAGCAACTAAATCTTCAGGCTGATCGATCATGATTCTTGTAAGACCCCATTCACTTTTCGTCGCAGCTTCACAAATAACACTCGGATACAATGCTACTATTTCCTCTTGTTCTTTATTTGTTAATACATATCTTTTTCTTCCTTTTAGCTTAATCCTCGCAAATGAATACATTGCTTTAATGTCCAAATACTTCCCGACACTCGCGTGATGAATAACTGTTGTATCTTTATTATGTTTTTCCAATATTGCTCTTACAATCTCATAAGCTCTTTCTTCTTCTTGTGTTATAGCTTTAGAAATCACCTTTTTTACTTTTCCGCCCTTTAGCTCTACACACTTTTGATATACAGCTGCACAAGTGAAACAATCATCTAATGCATTGTGAGAAGCCACTTCAATTTGTAACAATCGTTTGAGAGTTTCTAATTTATGATTTGGTACTTGTTTTATATATCGTTTTGCTAAACTAAGTGTATCAATCACGACATTTTTCGGTGTGCCAATTCTTAATCGTTCCATATTACTCTTTAAAAACCTCATATCAAAAGATGCATTATGAGCAATAATTGTATCTTCTCCAAGAAATGAAACAAACTCTGGTAATACAATATCAATTGTCGGCGCGGCTGCAACATCAAAATTCCGAATCCCTGTCAACATTGTAATCCGACTTGGAATCATTCTCTCTGGATTCACATACGAAACAAATTGATCCGTGCAAATATGATCTCGATATCGAATTGCAGCCATTTGAATAATACTATCTTGATAAGGATTAAACCCTGTCGTTTCAAAATCAATTACAACATAATCACCTGTATAATTTCCCATAACCTTCTCCTCAGCTTTTTTATTTATATTATAACTTAATATACTATAAGAAACTCAACTGTATATCCATGCTCACTATTCGAAATATAAAGCTGCTATTCAAAATACTACATGACCGCTACTATGCACGGCTAGATGCTCTCTCCCCCCACTAAAAAAAGGGATTTTCCAACTTGTATATAGCTTTTAAATAGAAAATAGGAATGGTACACATGCCATTCCTACTTGCATCTTTACTTTAAATTTGCAACTCTTTTCTCCATTTCATTCACCGTCATCGGTCCAATAAATTTATCTTGGATAACACCTTTTGTATCAACAAAATATGACGTTGGAATCGTAATGACTTTATAAGTAGTTGTTACCTTTATTTCTGTATCAAGTAGAATTGGAAAGGTAACCCCTTTCTCCTCTGCAAATTTTCGAACCTTCTCTTTTCCTTCTGATCCCTCTGACGCTGTATAATTTACCGCTAATATTTCTACATCATTTTGGTATTTACTATAAAACTCCTGCATATCAGGCATTTCTCTTTGACATGGACCGCACCACGTTGCCCAAAAGTTCAAAATTACCTTCTTCCCCTTTAAATCAGAAAGCTTAACCTTAGTACCGTCAAGCTTGGACAATTCAAAATCAGGTGCCGCCTTTCCAATTTCAATGCCATTTTGCGCAATTACTTCTTTCTCATCGTTTGTACTTTGTTCTTGATTATCTGTTACTTCTACCTTCTCTTTCCCAAACTGCTGATAGATTGCATAACCAGCTAAACCTACTAACACAACAACAATTGCTATTTTCCTCCACATATACACCATTCCTTATATTTTATCTTTGTCCCATAGGCCCTCAAAAAAGACAGTTTTACTTTATTTTAGCTTATACGGAGAAAGATGGAAATATTCTCTATGGGAAGAAAAGCATATTCTCGTGAAAATGAAGGAATTTTCTGTTGGTGAATTGTATATTAAAAGTATAGAATTCCCTAAAAAATGTGTTATAAATCCCCAAAAACATACAAACCTCAAGATAAATACTCCTTCTCTTCAATACAATGATTACATAAAGAGAAAAAATATTAAATTTCTCAAAATTATATTTATACTAAGAATTTTATAAAACGAGTGGAGGTTTTCCGATGAAAAGGTGTTCAAATTGTAATGCTACATTCAGTAATAAGCAGCTATTTCTAAGAAATAATTCTCATAAGCTCGTTTGCGAGAACTGTAAGGAAGAACTAACCGTTACAAAATTCTCCTTATTCATGTATACTTTTTTTACCATTCTCATATGGTTTTTTATTTTTAAAAGCTCATTTCCTATAGAAATAAAAGTAACTATCACGATATTGTATGGTGTTCTTTCTAGTTTTATTTTGCAGCCTCTTGTTTGCTCGTATAAAGTTAGGAAATATTGAAGGGGTGATTACCATATCAGAGATTACACAAGTAATAATTACTTGGGCTGGGTTCTTTGCTCTTATTTTTCTCTTGATAAGAAGTGTAAGAGTTATGCAGCATCGTAATTGGCAAGCATTTATAACCATACATTTCGGAAAAGATTTCATCATTACTTTGAATATATGGATTATCTTACTTTGGATTTTTTATGCAAACTTTCCAGGACAATTCACTTACATATTAGACTTCTACTACAGAGACTCCATTCTGTTTATAGCCTTAGAATCGTTATTAATCGGTATGATTTGCGGAGCGGCTATTTACTTTTTTACTAAAAATAAATACGGCAGTATTTTCTTAAGTGTCCCATTTAGCGCATTATATCTTTTTCTTGTATATCATTACTCATTTCATCTGTTTTTAATGGTAATTGAATTGAGTATGTCGTACCTTTTCATTAATTGGATTGAAAAGAAATACAAGTGAAAATTACTATTTACAAAAAAGAGATCAAGTACGGATCTCTTTTTTGTATAAACATAAATTTAAAATAATTAATGACCCATATATGATAAAACAAATTTTCCAATCCATATAAAAACAAGTAGCCAAATGCATATGATAAGTATTGCTGTTATCCAATTCTTAGGTTTATTTACAAGTGATTTTTCTTTTACAATCCTCTAATACTTCTTCAGGGATAAGTTTTAATGCCAAATAAACACCGATAGGAACAAGAATAAGATCATCAAGATATCCTAAGATTGGAATGAAGTCCGGGATTAAATCGATAGGACTAAAAGCATAGGCAACAACGAGCATCGTAAACAGCTTAGCATGCCATGGAACTCTTTTATCTTGGTATGCTAAATACAGCAGAAGAACTTGTTTCTTTAAATTCTTTGCCCACCTTTTCATTTTCTGTATAATTGATAATTCTTTTTCCGTTTGTACCCGTTTATTTTGACTCAAAATAGATCCCCTTCATTTTCTTGTAATTTTGCATTCACTATTCAAGATTCCCTACTTTCTCCCAATCAGTTTTCAAAATCGAATAAACTAAAGCATCATTTGATTGATTTCCTTGATAAATATAACCTCTCAACAATCCTTCTTTCTGAAACCCTAATTTTAATAACAAATGAGAAGATGCCGTATTTTCAGGGTATGTAATTGCTCCAATCCGAAATAGATCAAGCTTTTGAAATCCATATGCTAACACTTCTTTTACTGCTTCAGATGCATATCCTTTTCTCCAAAAAGCAGGGTGAATATCGTAACCTATCTCTGCTCGTTTACTCCAAAGTTGTAAATTGTTAAAACCTACTGTACCAACAAAATCACCTGTTTCCTTCACAACGATTCCCCAACGAATCGCTCGTTTTTCTTGAAAATTTTTCGCAAAAGAATTAATCATTTGAATGGCTTGCTCTATCTCATTAAAAGGCTTCATCCCATAGTAACGTGTTACCTCTTCAATTGAAAAAATGTCATATATATTTTGGCTATAGGTCTGATTTATCTCGATTAAGCGTAGACGTTCTGTTTCTAATATTGGGAACATAACTATGTCTCTTCCTTTCGAATTGTTTTTATGAAATTAGTGAAAAAATATTTTAGACCATAGAAGTATGTATTACACTATTAAAAAATTGTTTTAGACTGATAAAGTGTCCCTGCTATGAAAACATCTTTTGTTTACCTAACTTGTGCTAATTATATATATCCAGTTTAATTTTCCGACATATAAGTCACTTCTATGAAAAATACAACATGACTGCTACTTGCTTTTTCTTTTTGTTTTAAACCTTGCATGTGGCAGAAATAGGCCCTGACCGCTCCTATGCCTGGCCAGATACTCTCGCCATCCTAAAAAGAAAGAGGGTTTTTTATGTCGATTTTTTAATTTGTACGTATATAAATTATTAACCCTATATTATTTCATTAATTTTCGGACTACTTCTTCTAGAGCCATTCCTCTTGAACCTTTTACCAAGACTGCATCTTCCGGATTACATACGGACCGGATTTCTATAATAGCCTCTTCTTTTGTGCGAAATGCCTTCACTTTTCCTTTTTTATATCTAGGTTTTGCTTCTTGTGCAATCATGTTCGCAAGTTCTCCAATTGTGAAAATGTAATCTATTGTGTCGGGATTTACTATCTCACCAATTTCTCGGTGGTATTTTTCTTCCTCTAGACCCAACTCCAACATATCACCTAACACAATAATTTTCTGTTTGTATCCTACAAGTTGTTCAAATGTTTCGATCGCTGCTTTAACAGAAGAAGGACTAGCATTCCAAGCATCATTAATAATTGTAGCCCCTGATTTTGCTTTCAACATTTCAAATCGCATTTCTGTTATTTCTACTTGTTTTAATCCTTGTTTAATTTTCTGTCGATTTAAATTGAATTGTTCACCAACTTTTATAGCAATAATAGCGTTGTAAACATTATGTTTTCCATGGAGAGGTATAAAATAAGTTGATTTATCGTTTAATGTAAAATCGATTCCTTTTGAATGTTCTTTCATAGACACAGGATAAACATCATTTAAAAAAGATTCACCAAATTTGATACATTTAATCTGATTGGAGTTAAGCAACGTTTGAATTTTTTCATTTAAAAGAGGTTCATCCCCGATGTAAATAAGTAAACTTTTTTCCTTTAAGTTCATTACTATTTCAAGTTTTGCATCTGCTATTGCTTCTCTTGAACCCAATGTTTGTATGTGCGATTGTCCAATCATTGTGATAACAGATATATTCGGTTCAGCAATTTCTGACAAACGTTGAATTTGTCCGCGTTCACTCATCCCCATCTCTAATACTGCTATTTCACAATCCTCTTCAATTTCTAGGATTGTTAATGGTAAACCAATTTGGCTATTCAAATTACCTTTTGTTTTATGAACTTTGTATGTTGTATTTAATACAGAGTTAATTAAATCCTTTGTTGTTGTCTTTCCGTTGCTTCCTGTAACACCAATTATATTGACAGACAATTGATTTCTGTAAGATCGTGCTAAGTGTTGCAAAGCTACTAATGTATCATTTACAAAAATTAATGGTATATCTTTCGGTGGATTTGGCTGAGATTTCTCCCACAAAGAAGCAATAGCTCCTCGCTGTATCGCCTCTTCCACATAATCATGACCGTTCTTTACCCTAACAATTGGGATAAATAAATTGCCCGGTCTTATCGCTTTCGAATTAATAGAAACCCCTTTTATAAGATGATTATGATATTTCGTCTGTAAACCTTCTCCGATTACCATTTGTTCTATTTCAAGCAATCTTCTTTGAATCAAAATAGTCACTCTCCATTTATAATTATTTCTACTATCTCGTCTACTAATTTTATTTCATTAAAATTAATCAAATATGAATAAAGAAATCTAATTAGGTTGACGATTCTCAATCTGAAATATTTTTTAATGGAATACCAAAAAGCCGGTTATACCAGCTTTACACATTATATTCTTTATTTATATTCTCATTAACCACTTTAGCACTATATATAAAGCCTACAAATGCAAGACCATAGAATCCCAAACTCAGTACTTGTTTGATAATAATCCCTTTACTAAAGGCTTCAGTTCCAAAATTTTGTATAAGCTTGGTCATCACTGCTGCAAGTGAAGCAAAACGTAATGAACTTAAATATCTTCAATACATTAGATTCGAGAAAAAGTTTTCTCATAATAGTGCGACATATATAGCGAACGTTTTTGTTGTTAAAACAGGTTATGAGCAACAAAACAGCTAAACATGAGTTATAATAGACTTCATTCCACAATGCCTGTATTGCCGAATTAGAAAGTACTGTCAATAAAGTGCTGTCAATAAGATTTCCTAACAAAACCAATACTAATAGATTCAATCATTTTACTTGTTGAAAACGATATAAGCTATAAGTTACCCCCGGGACAGTCGAAAGTAACATTGCATAGTGTTCTCCCAAATTTTTTCTTCAAAAGGCTTTGTCCCCTCTTTTTTAACAGCGAATTCTATGCTTCTAACCATCTTAATCCAATTACACATCTAATTTACTGGTATAAATACAACGCCATCAAAACATTATCTGCATATCGACCATCCTCAAATTTAATCTGCCGTTTCTCTCTGCCCTCTTCTTTAAACCCGATTTTTTCATATAGCTTTATCGCTCGTTCATTTGTTGAGAAAACACCTAAACAAATTTTCTCTATACCTTTTTGTGTTTTTGCCCAATCTATTAATTGTGAAAGCAATTTTGTTCCGACACCTTGATTACGATAACCTTCTAAAATTCCCATGCCAAATGAGCCAGTATGATTCAGGCGTTTCATAGAATTTCTTGTGAAAACTAGAAAACCAACAATTCGTCCACCATCTTCTGCAACAAATGTTATGCCGCCCTGCTGACTAATTGTAATTGTTTTCTTTCGCTGCGTTTCAATATCAACATGAAATTCTTCGCTAGTGGGGATAAAAAATTCATTTTGAGAAATAATGCTCTTTCGAAGATATAAAATTTCCGCTGCATCGCTTTCTGCTGCCTCTCTTATGAACAATTCAATACCCTCTCCCTATAGAACTTTATTTAAGTTACTGTATTTCTCTATTTCTTTTGATGTATTATACTTTTTGAAACGTATTCACTACATGCAACAACTCCCGTAAATCCTCAATAACATGCTCATCTATAAACGGCTGTCCCCAAAATGTATCCTTCTTCCATATTGCATGCATTCCTACATTCCTAGCCGCTATTACATCATTCTCTGGATGATCGCCTATGAATATACTTTCTTCTGGTTTGACACCTAATCTTTCTATAGCTCTTAGGAAGATGTCAGCCTGTGGTTTTTTTATCCCCTCTTGTTCGGACACTAATATAGTATCCATATGCTTCTCAATATTAAGAGCATGAATATTCAGCAATTGAAATTCAGTAAATCCATTTGTGATCATACCTAATAATAACCCTCTATTCTTAAGCTCCTGTAAAACATTCTTCATATGAGGAAAGGGTGTACAGTGATGTTGAAAGTTGTTTATATAATCCTCTAATAATTGCTCCCAAGTTAAACTGGAAATAGCATATTCTCTAAGCAATTGCTCATATACTTTGTCTTTCCAAACATAACCCTTATTATCTAATTCAATGAACCGAGTTACATATTGTTCTTCAGTTATATGATTCAATTCATTGATATACCTTTTATATTGGTCTCTAATGAAGAGATTAAGAGAATGATCTCTGTCTAATAGCGTTCCATCTAAATCGAAAATAACAGCTTTAATCATATTGACTCTCCTTATTTCGAAATTTTGCGATTATTTAAAGTTGTATGTTTTATATTCTCCATTATTTGATGAAAGTCTTAAAATATTACTGTCTTCTGGTATCCCTTCAAAATAAGCAGCAATACAACCTGTTGTACATCTATGTCCGGATAACAAGATATTTAACTCTTTCTGACCGTATTTACTTTCAAGTTCATTCATGAAACTGAAAACTCTTTTCACGTAACAATTCGGTTCTTCAACACCGTTATAAACACTCGTATCGGGCACAGCTCCAGCCATTTTTACTTCACCTTTTTTTAATCCATCAGCTTCTCCTAAATCAAAAACATCAAGTCTTTCATCAATTATTACTTTAATACCTGTTGCTATTTCTGCTGTTTGAATTGCTCTTTCTTGCGGAGAGGAAAATATGTAATCGAATTTTATCTCTTTTAATTTATCTCTTAAACATCTTGCTTGCTCTATACCTTGTTTATTTAATGGCAATCCTGCTCTTCCTTGTAGCCTTCCTTCTTTGTTCAAATCTGTTTGTCCGTGTCGAACCACATAAATCATTGCCTGTCCTCCCTTTACTTGCGAGTTTTTCTCCTCTAATTGATAGCTTTTCTTATTACTTTTATAACCTCTTTACTATTTATATTGTAAGCTTTACATTTTCTTTTGGTACCCATCCTTCTTCAAGAGTAAGAACTCTTTGACACCAAATCCATCCATTAAGTTCTTTTAAACACACTAAACGTTCACCCTCATCAACATCCAACTCTTTTGCGGTATAATCTTCCTTAGCAATACCTTCTGTCCCTTTCCATTGGATAATTTGCGCTGGCACCCATCCTGAACTATTTTTATCGACTATCGTACAAAAGTACCAATTAATCCACTTCTCCGGTCCATTATATTTTTCTCCAATAGTAAATGACTGCCCCTTAACTAAGCTAATAGGATTCGGATAATTCGTCCTATGACTTTTTATAACTACATAATTCACTACGAATCCCTTCTTTCTTATCTACGTAATACTATAAATTCACCTATTTCCTGTAAATTCGACAAAAAGTATAGTGAATCCTTTTACAGAAAAAGCAAAAAAATCATTCTTGCACTTTCATTAACATGCTCCCAATTGTATCCGCTCCATTTTTTAAAGTTACTTTTACATTTCCTGATTCTTTAAATGTGTAAGGAGACATCTCATAAATTTCTTTGATTTTAAACTTCTTATTTACATCTTGTTTCGTTGTATCTGTAAGCAAAGACATTTGCGGCTCCCAAACTTCTACTTTTCCAGATGGATAAGTGATAACCATTTGAGCATCCGCTAGGCGAATATCTTCCCAAAGTGTGATATACATGTGGGTTTCTTTTCCTTTTTTTATCAATTCATCGGAATAATATCCTAACTCCCCAATGTTTCCAAAGACTGTATATTCCTCATTATTTACCGTAATGTCAATAAATGGAAGTTTATATGTCATTTTATGATATATACCGTAAGCAGTACAAAGAACACCAATAGCTGTTAATCCTAAAAGAAACTTTTTTAGCTGTTTTCCTTGAAAACTTACCATCATCGCTGAGTTTGCAGCAATTTTTTCTGCTAATAAAAAGACAAGAACAACAATTAAAATTCCACTCCCAATTAAAATATACATAAGATTCCCTCCTTTGATATAAAAAAGATGAGCTAAAATCCCTTCGCCACTTAGATAAGTTATTTCAGTTCATCTTTTTTATAAACGGTACGACTTTCTTCAAAACGATGCGTCTTTGTTTCAAACCGACAATTTAAGCATTCAAAATGATCCCCATAATGAATAAACCATGCCTCCAACAAAAAATGCTAAACCTAAAGCAAAAACAGTCAAAGCGAGTATTACATTTTTATTATTTTCCATAAAATTGTCTCCTTGTAATTTTGTATTTGTTTAATTTTTTATACTAAAAAACCTTTAGTCGTAATTATGTCTAAAGGTTATCATCATCATACTTCTCAGTTTATAAAAGTTTATATTCTTCCTGTTTTCACCGCTCTAGCCCAATCTAAGCGACCGTTTATTTCACTTTTGTTAATTGCTCCATCTCGATTATAAGGAATATGTAATTGCTCTATCATCCAATCATTTTCTTGTTTTGTAACAATTGTATAATTAGCAAATGGTGAACCTGATTCCATTTTATGATAGATTGGTAATTCATCTTCATAAGCAGGTAGCCCAACACTTCCTGGGTTAATAATTATTTTATCATTTGGAAGATA
>Ga0209025_1003545_pt1 | contig 14639 bp, 12 predicted proteins | sample AraplaMF_Col_mLB_FD_184256 | JGI IMG/M metagenome (GOLD analysis project Ga0209025, IMG submission 184256) | Arabidopsis root microbial communities from the University of North Carolina, USA - plate scrape MF_Col_mLB (SPAdes) (version 2) | ecosystem: Host-associated > Plants > Roots > Endosphere... | reverse complement strand
TTGCCGGCCAGGCGGATGATCGCCTCGCGTTCCTTGTAGCCCTGGCGGACTTCGGCGATGTCCTTCAGGCGCACCGGCATGCCGCCGGCCACGGCGCCACCGCCAGCGGAATTGGCACTCTGCACGGACGCGGCCGCGGCCATGGCTTCGGCCGAGCCGGTCTGCGCGGCGATCGCCGCCATCTGCGCAGCCGCGTTGGCGGCCGCGTTGTCGCCACCGCTACGGGTGGTGACCAGCATTTCGCGGATCTCAGGCACGCTGGCGAACTGGTTCACCGTGCGCACCAGGTAACGCTGCGAGCCTTCCTCCAGGCGACCGCCGGAGATGTTGATGTTCTCCTGTTGCAGGCGCTGGATGACGTTGTCGATCGGCAGGTTCAGCTGCGCGAGCTTTTGCTGGTCGATGTCGACCTGGATCTCGTCCTCGAGACCACCGCCAACCTTGACCGCGGCGACGCCGTCGACCGGCTCGAGCTTCTTCTTCAGGTCATCGTCGGCATAGCGCCGCAGCCCGGTGAGCTCGCGCATGGCCTCGGTGTCGTTGGTCGCAGCGGTCTTGGACGACAGCGCGATGCGCAGGATCGGTTCGGTCGACGGATTGAAGCGCAACAGCACTGGAGCCTTGGCCTCCAGCGGCAATTGCAGGACTTCCATTTTGTCACGCACTTCGAGGCTGGCCTGGTCCATGTCGGTGCCCCAGGCAAACTCGAGCACGACATCGCTCTGGCCGGTACGCGAGACAGACTTCAGCTTGCGCAGCCCCTTGACCACGCCGACGGCCTCTTCGACCGGCTCGCTGATCAGGGTTTCGATTTCCGACGGTGCCGCACCGGTGTACTCGGTGCGCACCGTCAGGGTCGGATAGCTCAGGTCCGGCAGCAGGTTGACCTTGAGGTCACTCAGCGCGATGAACCCGAACAGGACGAAGGTCAGCGTCACCATCATCACCGTGACACGGCGACGCGTGGAGAACTCGACCAGGTTGAAGCCGGATGATTCGTTCGCAGGTTGCGTCACGTTCGCTCTCCGCGATGATTACTGCTTCTTGGCTTCGGTTTTGGCGGCCGCGACCTTCTTCGCCGGCTGGCCCAGCACCTGCACGACAGTGCCATCACGCAGCGCGGTCTTGCCGGCAACGACGACCTGATCGCCCACCTTCACGCCACTGCGGACTTCGGCCCAGGAGCCGTCGGTGTAGCCCAGCTTGACCGGCACGCGCGTGGTCTTGTCGCCCTTGACGACGAACACCGCCGGGTCGCCGTCGTCCTCGAGCAGGGCGACACGCGGCACCACCAGGGCGTCGGCGCGCTGGTCGTAGTCGATCTTGATGCGGCCGAACATGCCCGGCTGCAGCACGCCGCCGCCGGCGAACGCGCAGACAACGCGGAAGGTGCCGCTGCCCGAGTCCACCACCGGCGCAACGCGGTCGACGGTGCCGGTGAAGACCTTGCCCGGCAGCGCATCGACCTGCATCTGCACCGGCAGGCCGGCCTTCAGCGTGGCCAGTTCGCGCTCGGGCACGTTGAGGGTGGCTTCCAGGCGCGAGGTGTCGACGATGCGGAAGATCGGCGTATTGATCTGGACGAAGTTACCGGTCTTGATCGAGCGCGAGGCGATCACGCCGGAGATCGGCGCTTCCACGTTCGCGTATGACAGTTCCAGGTTGGCCATGCGATTGGCGGCGCGGGCCTCTTCGAGGTCGAAGCGCAGCTGGTCGTTGTCATTGGCGCTGAGCAGCTTCTGCTCGGCCATCTGCTTGGCGCGGGCGTAGTTGGCCTCGAGCTTGCGCATGCGGGCGTCGGTCTGGGCGACCTGCTGCTGCGAGCGGGCGGCGTCCAGGCGCACCAGGGTCTGGCCGGCGCGGATCTGCTGGCCTTCCTCGACGAGCACGTTCAGTGCCACGCCCGAGGTCTTGGCGACCACCTGCGACTCGCCCACCGGTTCCAGGGCTGCCGTGCCGGTGTAGCTGGCCGCGACCGCACGACGCGAGGCCTTGGCGACCTCGACCGGGACGGCCTCCGGGCCCTTCTCGCCCTCTTTGGCCTGGGCCTCCCCAGGGCCGCCACCGCCCTTGCAGGAGGCCAGCAGCAGGGCGCTCGACAGTGCCAGGCAGGGCAGCAGGACGCGAGCGGCGCGGGCAAAACCACGGCTGCGATTTCGGGAGAGATGACGCATGAATTGAACCCCAAGGTGGCTGTTTACCGGACCGTATGCCGGTGTTGTAGATAGGTATATCACCTGCCCCGTTCACCAACATCCGCCGAAGGTCATGGTGACTGGAGCCATGTCGCGGGGCGGAACCCTAAGGAGAGTTCTCATCAGCCGCAACAACCATCGATGCAAAATGGCACCGCTTCGTTGCATCGATATCGCAGGCTATACTTGCGCACTTATGCGCGGCCCTCCTGAAGAGGGGATGGCCACGCGCAGCCAGCTTCAGAACCTTTCGCTAGCCATTCGAGATTGCGGACTACGACATGATGCGACCGCTGATGATCGCCGCCTGCTTCCTGCTGACCACCGCTGCGTCCGTCGCATCGGCCCAGGAAACCCAGGCCCCCGCCGCTGCCCCGGCCGCTGCCACCGCAACCACGGCACCTGCCGCTGTTAAGGGTGATGCCGCCAAGGGACACCAGCTGACCTACACCTGCCAGGGTTGCCACGGCATCGCCGGCTACAAGAACGCCTACCCGAACTACCACGTGCCGAAGATTGGCGGGCAGTCGGCGGAATACCTGGTCAACGCCTTGACCGAATACAAGAAGGGCGCGCGCAAGCACCCGACGATGCAGGCCCAGTCGCAGAGCTTCTCCGACCAGGACATCGCCGACATCGCCGCCTTCCTTTCGTCCCTGAAGTGAGTGAGCAGACCATGACGAACAAGATCCTCGCCATTGCCCTGCTCGCCTCGCTCGCGGTCGTCGGCTGCTCCAGCTCCGACACCCCGGCCGAGCACTCCGCCGCCGACCGCGGCGAAGGCCACACCTCCTCGTCCGCCGGCCTGCCGGCCGGCCACATCGCCGCCGGCGAGCAGCTGGCCGGCACCAAGGGCAAGGCCACGGGCCAGTCCTGCGTCGACTGCCACGGCGCCGAAGGCAATGCCCCGATCGACGGGACCTACCCGAAGCTCGCCGGCCAGTACTACGACTACATCGCCCACGCCCTGCAGGCGTACCGCGATGGCGACCGCGAGCACGCGCTGATGTCGAGCCAGGCGAAGGACCTGACCGACCAGCAGATCGCCGACCTGGCCGCCTACTTCGGTTCGCGCCAGAGCAACCTGCGCGACCTGCACAACGCGCACTGATCGGCAGCACGCGAGACAGCGAAAAAGCCCGCTTCGGCGGGCTTTTTTGTGGGCACTGAAAGCGTGCCCCAACCAGATAACCGTTCGTCCTGAGCGTAGTGCCGCAGGCACGAAGTCGAAGGAAGCCCGCGCCGCACCATCCTTCGACTTCGCTGCGCTACGCTCAGGACGAACGGTGCCCGGTGGATTTCCGGCTGCGTTTCAGCCGCCCGGCGGCGGCTTCACCGAGCCATTGTCTTCCTGTAGCGCAGGCTTGAACGGCACCGGCGGCGGCGGTCGCGCGCCCGCCGGTTGGTCGTTGAGGTTCGGGTCGCTGATGCCGCAGCCGCCGCCCAGGGCCAGCATCGAGATCACGCACTCGATGCTCTTGCCGGTGCCCGGGATCGGTATCGCCACCTTCCGCACGCCCCTGCGCACCCACTCGGCGAGGAGGGATTCGTTGGGTACCCAGTATTTTTCGAAGCTGGTCGGCTCGTAGTCATTGGGCTTGCGTCGCAACCAGGTGCCGGCACGATCGAGATCCTTGATCTCCTCGGTAATCGTGCCCGGCGGCTGACCCGGCGCCGCCGAGCCGGGCGCGTCGGCGATGCGGACGCTGCCATCACTGTTATAGAGGCCGGGCTGCTCGCCGCGCTGCCCGCCAGGGCGGTTGCGCGTGGATTCGCCCCAATCGTCGCCGCGGGTCGGTGTGGCCCAGGTTCCCGGCGCGGGGGCCGGTTTCGGACCTGCACCCGCCCCGGCCACCGGCTGCGTGCCGCTTCCCGCTGGCGCGGCCGGACGCGCTTGAGTGGACCCCGGCGTACCGGTCGCCGCGGCCGGCGCGGCGGTGGAAGCCGCCGCAGGACCGGGCGACGGCGGTGTCGTCGTCGCAGTGGCCGCAGGCGCCGTTGCGGCAGTCGCCGCCGTTGCCGCTGGCGCTGCGGGCGCAGGCGTCGGAGGGGACGGTATCTCGGCCGTGCGGATGCCGGGCGCGGTCGAGCGCACTTGAGGCGTGGGCAGCACTGGAGTCGGCAGCGTGCGCACCGGCGGTGACGGTAACTGCACGGGTGCCGGGACTTCACGCACGGCGACCTCGCGCTGGCGTGCCTCTACCGAAGGCGCAGCGGTCTCGCGAGGCGTGATGTTCGGCCGGATTGGCTGCACCGGTTCGGCCACCTCCGTCGTGCGCACCGTTGGCGCCGTGGTGCTGAGTTCGGGCGCCGCCACTGACGGTTCCGGCGGACGGCGCCGCGTCGGCGGCAGGACGAACACGGTCGGCTCACTGGGCGCGGGCTCGCTGACCACGACCGGTTGCTCGACCGTCGGTGCCGGCGGCGGCACCTGCGGTTCGGGAACGTCCCGCTGCGCGACGTCCGGGACGGGCGCATCCACGGCGGGCGCAGGCGTCGAGACGTCGGGCGGACTGAGCGCAGCGGTCGGCGACGCCGACGCAGCCAGCTCGGCCGGGGCGGCAGCCGCCGGTTGCTGAGGAGTCGGCTGGGCCTGCTGTTGCACCGGTTCGCCCGGCTCGCCCGGACCACCGCCGGGTTCCTTCGGCGTGCCCTTGCCGACGTACTCGACCATCACGACGTCCTCGCCCTGCGGCGGCAACGAACTTACGGCGAGGAAACGCAGGTACATCAGGTACAGCAGCATCGCTGCGAAGAACACGTGCCAGAGCACGGTGAAAACCGTTGCGAACCAGTGCACGCGCCGATCGATGCGGTCGTGCTTCACGTCGCCGTGCCAGTCCTGCCGCCACAGCGTGGCGAACGACTGCCAGCGGGTCAGGTCGCCAATGCGCTTGGGCGGCGGAACCGCAAGCGGCCGCGCGAGGAACACCTCGATGAACGCCTGCGCCGTTGCGCCACGCACCGCACCAATGCGCTCGTGCATGCTCGCGAACCAGGCCTGCCAGCCCGCCGGAAACTCACCCGGTGCGCGCCGCAGGTGCGGCGAAATCAGCTGCAGCCGTCGCTGCAGGGCGTGGATCAGGTCGGCGGCGGAGAACATCTACGTCGCCGCGCCCTGCTCAGGCCGCGGAATCGCGACGGATGTAGGGTGCGTCGCCGGTCTCGTGATCGGTGGCGTCGCGCACTGCCGTCACTCCGGGCACCTTGGTCATCAGCGTTTTCTCGATGCCCTGCTTCAGCGTCACGTCGGCCATGCCGCAACCGTGGCAGCCGCCACCGAAGCGCAGCACGACGACGCCATCGGCAGTGACTTCCTGCACCGCGACATTGCCGCGGTGGGAGGCGAGCTGCGGATTGATCTCGTGCTCGACGATCCAGTGCACACGCTCCACCAGCGAGGCCGACTCGGCCGGCTCCTCGCCCTTGATCTTGGGCGCGCGGATCTGCAGCTGGCCGCCGGTTGCCTGGGTTTCGTAGTCGATCTGGGCGCCGTCGAGGTACTTCACGCTGGCGGCATCGAGCCACACGGTGAAGCCTTCGCAGTCCACCGCCCACTCGTCACCCTGGAGGTCACCGGGCTCGGCGAACTCCAGGCGCACGTCCGCGCGCGGCGTGCCGGCGTGGACGGCGGCCAGTCGCACGCCCAGGCCCGGCAGGGCCTCGCGCTCGATCAGCTTGAGGAAGTGGCGCTGGGCGGATTCGGAAATGTTGATCATGGGGGCTATTCTACCGGGGTCCGCGCAGCACGATGGTGCGCCCCTCTGGAATGACCGCCGACGATGGCTTCCGTTCAGTCGGCGGGACGTGTAAAGGAATCATTGCCGATGAACGACCTCGTCCCCCTTGCCCAGGCCCATTGCCTCGCCCGCCGTGGCAGCGAGCACCGGCTCAGTGAAGCGCGCGTCCGTGAGCTGATGCCGCAGGTTCCGGGCTGGGAACTGGTCGAAGACGGGCATGCGCTCTCCAGGACTTATTCGTTCGGCAACTACTACGAAACCATGGCGTTCGTGAATGCCTTGGCATTCATGGCCCACCGCGAAGACCACCACCCCGACCTTGGCGTGCACTACAACCGCTGCGTAGTGCGCTATTCGACCCACGACGTCGGTGGCCTGAGCGAGAACGACTTCATCTGCGCGGCCAAGGCCGACACCCTGGCGGACTGATCCAGCAAAGGCGCGACAACCCTAACTCACCGGAGGCAGACAGCCATGGACAAGATGAGCATGTTTCGTCGTTATCGTTCCGCGGCCCTGGCCTCGGTTGCCCTGCCCCTGCTCCTCGGCGCCTGCCACAAGGGTACGGACACCAACGCGCCCGCCGCCATTGCACGGACCGAGCTGATGGCGGTCGACACGCCGGCGCCGGGTTATCCCGAAGCGCTCGCCTGCGACAACGTCGGTGGCCAGGTGGTGCTGTTGCTGACGGTCGGGCCGGACGGCAAGCCGGGCGCGGCCGACGTGTTCCGCAGCAGCGGCATCGCGGCGCTGGACAAGGCCGCACAGGAAGGCGTGCGCAACTGGAAGTTCAAGCCGGCCACGCGCGGTGGCGTGGCGCAGTCTTCGAAGTTGCAGGTGCCGGTGACGTTCAGGCCGCCGGCGGTGCGGCCGCAGGCGTGCTTCGTGCTGGATGAGCAGCGGCGCCGGGCTGGCGGGAAGTAGTCGCGACCGCAAGGGCAAGTGGGTCCCGGTGTTCGCCGGGACGAAGGTGACCGCGTTCGCCGCGATGACGGTGGCGGCTATGCCAGGCGGTCGAGCACGTCGATCAGCTCCTGCGCCAGCGGCGCGTTGAGCAAATAAGGCGTCTTGCCGTTGTCGAGCGAGAACTCCAGCGTCGAGGCGTGCAGGAACATCCGCTTCAGGCCCACTTGATCACGCAGCCGCTTGTTGACCTCCGCGTCGCCGTATTTGTCGTCACCGGCGATCGCGTGACCAATGTGCTGGGCGTGGACGCGGATCTGGTGGGTGCGGCCGGTTTCAATCCGCACCTCGCAATAGGACTGACCACCGCGGCGCTCGAGCACCTTGAAATGGCTCAGTGACGCCTTGCCCGCGGGATTGACCTGGACGTGGCGTTCGCCGCCCTGGCGCAGGCCGACGTGCAGCGGGGCATCGACGGTCATCACGCCGTCGGGCATGCGCCCGGCCAGCAGGGCCAGGTAACGCTTGCGGATGCCGATGCCGTCGTAGTCGCGGTCCTCGCGCATCAGCGCCTGCAACTCGGTCAGGGCCGAACGCTTCTTGGCCACGACCAGCAACCCTGAGGTATCGCGGTCGAGGCGGTGGACCAGCTCCAGGCTCTGGTTCGGACGCAGCGCCCGCAGCGATTCGATCGCGCCGTGGCTGATGCCGCTGCCGCCATGGCTGGCCAGGCCGGCCGGCTTGTTCAGGGCCAGCAGCCGCGCGTCCTCGAACACGATCGCCGCCTCGAGGGCATCGAGCAGGCCCTTCGGCGGCGGAGTCTTGTCGCCGACCTCACTGAGACGAACCGGCGGGATCCGGATTTCGTCGCCGGCCTCAAGCTTGCGCTCGGCCTTGGCTCGGCCACCGTTGACCCGGACCTGGCCCGAGCGGACCAGCTTGTAGACCAGGGATCTCGGCGCGCCCTTGAGCTGGCCGAGCAGGAAATTGTCCAGGCGCTGCCCGTCCCGATCTTCGGGGACACGGACGGTGCGGACCTGGCTGGCGTCCTGGCGAGGCGCCGGGCCGGGGTTGGGGGGAGCTGAATGGGTCATCCGGGGGAGGTTATCTGATACACTCGCGACGCGAGATAAGGTTTTGATTTCGCAGGAACTTGCACTCAAAGGCCGAAAGCCCCTGTCCTGCGATTCCGGTCCGCGTCTAACCACTGCCCCCGGGGTAGCCATGTTAGCAGCGATGGTCCGGCGGAACCGGTTCCCGCCCGGTGGGTCAAACCACCTGTGATGAACACGTCCCGTGCGGCGTTCGCGCCGCCGGCCCTAGTACCAGAAAACACGAGACAAGCGCTCCCGCGGCGTGCCGTGGTGTCGTAGCGCTGGAAAACTTGAAGCCGCCGCGCCCGGAACATTCCCTGGCAGAGGCAGGCTTGCGGTATCCAGAGGCGAAACGCCCACGGCGTTCCGCGGCTGCAGGACGCATGCGTCCTGCGCCGACCACGCGCAGGAGCGCGCGAGGAACGCAACAATGAAGCGAATGCTGATCAATGCGACGCAGGCAGAAGAACTGCGCGTCGCCACCGTCGATGGCCAGACGCTGTACGACATCGACATCGAGCAACCGGCGAAAGAACAGAAGAAGTCCAACATCTACAAGGGCCGCATCACCCGGCTCGAACCCTCCCTCGAGGCAGCCTTCGTCGAATACGGCGGCGAGCGTCACGGCTTCCTGCCGCTGAAGGAGATTTCCCGCGATTACTTCCAGGCTGGCGTCGACCACAACAAGGCCGGCCTGCGTGAACTGCTGCGCGAAGGCCAGGAAGTGGTGGTCCAAGTCGACAAGGAAGAGCGTGGCAACAAGGGCGCCGCCCTGACCACGTTCATCTCGCTGGCCGGCCGCTACATGGTGCTGATGCCCAACTCGCCCACCGCCGGCGGCGTCTCGCGCCGGATCGAGGGCGATGACCGCGCCGCGCTCAAGCAGGCCATGGACAGCCTGGACATCCCCGACGACATGGGCGTGATCATCCGCACCGCCGGCGTCGGCCGCGATGCCGAAGAGCTGCAGTGGGACCTCGACTACCTGCTGCAGGTATGGAAGGCCATTGCCGAGGCCGCGCTGACCAAGCCGGCTCCGTTCCTGCTGTACCAGGAATCGCGCCTCATCATTCGCGCCCTGCGCGACTACATGCGCCCGGACATCGGCGAGATCCTGGTCGACACGCCCGAGATGTACTCCGAGGCGCGCGACTTCGTCGAGCAGGTGATGCCGCACAACCTGCGCAAGCTCAAGCACTACACCGACGACACCCCGCTGTTCAACCGCTTCCAGATCGAATCGCAGATCGAGAACGCCTACGAGCGCGAAGTGCGCCTGCCGTCGGGCGGCGCGCTGGTGATCGACCAGACCGAAGCGCTGACCGCGGTCGACGTCAACTCGGCGCGCGCCACCAAGGGCGGCGACATCGAGGAAACCGCGTTCAACACCAACCTGGAGGCGGCTGAGGAAGTCGCACGCCAGATGCGCCTGCGCGACCTCGGCGGCCTGGTGGTGATCGACTTCATCGACATGGCTTCGAACAAGCACCAGCGCGATGTCGAGAACCGCCTCGCCCACGCCCTCAAGCAGGACCGTGCGCGCGTGCAGATCGGCCGCATCTCGCGCTTCGGCCTGCTCGAACTGAGCCGCCAGCGCCTGCGTCCGTCGCTGGGCGAGTCGAGCCAGATTGTTTGCCCGCGTTGCGAAGGCCATGGCCGCATGCGCAGCGTGGAGTCGCTGTCGCTGTCGATCCTGCGCCTGGCCGAAGAGCATGCGATGAAGGAAAACACCGGCCAGGTGCTGGTGCAGGCTCCGACCGAGATCGCCAACTACCTGCTCAACGAGAAGCGCCGCGCCCTGAGCGAGATCGAGAAGCGCCATGACGCGCCGATCCTGATCGTCGCCGACGAGCAGCTGCACACCCCGCACTACGAAGTCACGCGCATCCGCGAGAACGAGCTGGGCGAGGAGTCGAGCAAGCCCAGCTACCAGCGCGGCACGCCGCGCAAGTTGCCGACGCACGCGCTGACCAAGGCCCACCTCAACATCCCGCCGACCCCGGCGGTGACCAACGTCAAGCCGGCCCAGCCTGCCCCGCTGCGCGAGCCGCGTGAGCAGCCGGTCGAGCAGGTCCAGGCACCGGCCCCGGTGGTCGCCACGCCGACGCATTCGATCGGCGTGGTCGAGCGCATCCTGCGTTTCTTCCGTGGCAGCCAGCCGGTTGCGGCGCAACCGGCTCCGGCCGCGCGTCCGCAGGATGGTCGCGGTCGCAACGAGCGCAATGATCGCAGCGCGCAGCGCCGCGACGGCCGCAATGGCAAGCAGGGTGGCCGCGACGGCCGCCGTGACGAGCAGCCGCGCCGCGACGAGGCACGCCGTGACGAGCAGCCGCGTCGGGACGAGCAGCGCCGCGACAAGCAGCAGGCCCAGGGCAACCAGCCCAAGCAGCCGCAGCAGCCGCAACAGCCCAAGCAGCAGCAACAGCAGCAGCCCAAGCAACCGCAGCAGCCCAGGCCGCCCAAGCCGCAGGCCGATGACCGCCAGCAGGCACAGGGCGAAGCCGCCCCGCGTCCGCCGCGCGAGCCCAGGCCTGCCGCAGCCAAGCCGGAAGCAGCACCGGTAGCGGAAGCCGCGATCATTGCCGCAGCACCGGCGATCGCCGCCGCAGTGGCGGGTGAAGCCGTCGAAGCCGCCAAGGTCGAAGGCGTTGTCGCCGCTGCCGCCCCGGGTGAGAACGCCGCCGCTGGCGAAGCCGCCGGTGAAGGCGGTGGTCGCCGTCGCCGCGGTCGTCGTGGTGGTCGTCGCCGTCGTCGTGGCGGTGGTGGTGAAGGCACGGCCGGTGGCGAAGAAGCCGGCATGCAGGATGAGCATCTGCTCGATGACGAAGACGACGCTGGCGGCGAACACGCTCCGGCGCCGGCCGTCGCCGCGAACCGTTCGCAGCCCGAGTTCGACTTCGATGACGAAGCCGATGTCGGCACGCAGGCGACCAGGCCCGCGGCCGTCGCTCCGGCCGCGGTCGCGGTTGCGGCGGTGGCAGCGGTTGCGCCGGCGGTGGCCGAGGCCGTGAAGGCCGAACCGGTTGCTGACGTGGCCCCTGCCCCGGTTGCGGTGGTCGAAGCGCCGGTCGTCGAAGCGCCCGTCGTGGTGGCCGACGTTGTCGCAGAAACTGTCGCCGAACCGGTAGCAGAACCGGTCGTCGAAACCGTGCCGGAACCGGTCGTTGTCGAAGCGCCGGCGGTGATCGAAGCGCCGGTCGCACAGGCACAGCCGGAAGCGCCGTCCGTGCAGGATGACGTGCAGGACGAGCCGGCACGCGTCGACGAAGTGCAGATCACCGACTCGCGCCCGGTCGCCCCGGCTGCCCCGGTCGCGGACATTCCGCGCACGGCTGGCCTGTTCGACGCTCTGCCGCAGGAAGGCATTGCACCGGTCGAGGTGGAACCGGTCGCCGCTGCGGCCGATGCCGCCGTCGCGGGTGCCGATGCCACCGCGGAAGCGGACGCTGTCGAACAGACCGCGGTCGAGCCTGCTGTGGAAGAGCCTGCCGACCTCGCCGCGCACGAACTCGACAAGCGCGGCAGCGAGCCCAAGCACGAGGAAGGCCACGCCTGACCGGCGTTCGCCTTCCCGGTTTCGCACCAGCAACACTGGCCGCCATTGGCGGCCAGTCTTGTTTCAGCGGTACGAATCAGCGCCTGCCATGCAGGCGCGACGAGTTAGAGCGCGTTGACCGGATCCACCAGGCCATAGCGGCTGGCCATGCGTGCCAGCGCGATGTTGTCGTGGATCTCGAGCTTTTCGAACAGCCGTGCCTTGTGCGTGTTGACGGTCTTGGCGCTGAGGCTCAGGCGCTTGGCGATATCGTCCTGGCGCAAGCCCTGCACGAGCAGCAGCGCCACTTCGAGTTCCCGCGGCGACAGCTCGTCGAACGGCGACGAATCGCCGGCGATGCCTGACAGCGCCAGGTTCTGCGCGATGCTGCTGGCCAGGTAACGCTTGCCGCGCGAGACATCGCGCACGGCCCGCACCAGCTCGCTTGCATCGCCGCCCTTGCCCACGTATCCCGACGCGCCGGCCTCGAGCAGGCGCTTGGGCATGGGCCCGTCCTCGAGCACGGAAACAATGATCACGCGCGTGCCGTGATCGCCACGCACGACGCGTTCGGTGACCTCCAGCCCGCTCAGTCCGGGCAGGTGCAGGTCGCACAGCACGACGTCGGGTTGCAGCTTGCGGATCATCGGCAATGCCAGCTCGCCGTTCTCCACGTCCCCCACTACTTCGATGTCGGTCTCAGCCGACAGGATCATGCGCATGCCCGTCCTGACCAGCGCATGGTCGTCTACGATGAAAACTCGGATGCTCATCCTTTTCCCCGGGCAGTTTCTCGCCGGGTCCCGAGGCTACGCGCCACTTTCGGGGGGCGCAACCCGCCAGGCCCAATGGCCCATTGCACTGGGCGCAAGCTTGGGCACACTGCGGGTTTTCCCGACAAGGATTCCACCAGATGCGTCAGCTCGCCCCCGCTCTCGCCTTGCTCCTCGTTGCCGCATGTGCGCCGACTTCGCAGGCAACGCGCGCAAGCGCCGCCGCGGTCGTTGCGCCCGTGCCGGTTACTCCTGCTGCCAAGCCCGCCGCGGCAAGGCAGTGGCTCGGCGACGTCCAGGCGATTTCCGACGCCGGCGAGAACGCACAGCGCCGCGCCGCGATCGCACAGCGGATGGATGCGATGGGCATCGCCTGGCGCAAGGAAGCCTTCGTCGACGGCAAGCGCGAAGGCGAGAACCTGATTGCCGATCTGGGTGGTCCGGAAGGTGCACCGCTGCTGCTGATCGGCGCCCACTCCGACCGCGTGGAACACGGCAAGGGTGCCACCGACAACGCCTCCGGCAGCGCCACCGTGCTCGCGCTCGCGCAGCGACTGCGTGCGCAACCGCTGCAGCACCATCGCGTCGCGATTGCATTCTGGGACCTGGAAGAACTCGGGCTGCTCGGCTCCAAGGCATACGTCGCGGCCGGCAAGACCAAGCCCGCGCTGTACGTGAACTTCGACGTGTTCGGCTGGGGCGACACGCTGTGGATGATGGCGCCGGCAACGGGCCAGCAGGCGCTGGTCGACAGCAGCAAAACCGCAACGCAGGCGGTTGGCATCGGCTTCTCGCCGGGCGAGCAGTACCCGCCCACCGACCACCTGCCCTTCATCCGCGCAGGCTGGCCGGCGGTGTCGTATTCGCTGGTCGGCGCCGATGAGATCAAGCTGGTGCTTGAGGCCTACGCCGGCAAGAAGCCGACCGCGCCTGCGAAAGTCATGGAGGTCATCCACAGCGACAAGGACACCGTCGACCAGGTCGATGCGACCGCTGCCGTGCGCGGCGTGGATGCCGTCGAGAAGGCATTGCGTGGCTGGGACGCGACGGCACCGGCGGCAGGCACTACGACGTCCGCAAACGGCCAGTAATCGCCAGCTGTTCCTGCCACTCTGGTCCAACGCTTTCGCCCCCATTCAATCGTGAGGCTTCCATGTCGAGCAACGCCAGCCACGCAGCGCAGTTCCGTCAACTTCATGCAGCTGGACTGCTGTTGTTGCCCAATGCCTGGGATGCCGGCAGTGCGCGACTGATCGAGAGCTTGGGGGCCAAGGCCATCGCCACCACCAGTGCCGGCGTTGCCTGGGCGAACGGCTATGCCGACGGCGACCAGTTGCCTGTTGCGCAACTGGTCGCCACGGCTGCCTCGATCGCGCGCGTGATCGCGATTCCGCTCAGCGTCGATGTCGAGGGCGGCTACTCCGATGATCCGGCGACCGTGGCCGACAACGTCGTGCGGCTGGCGGGCAACGGCGTGGTCGGCATCAATCTCGAAGACGGCGCCGGCGCGCCGGAACTGCTCTGCGCCAAGATCGAGCGGATCAAGCGCGAATGCGCGCAGCGCGGGCTGGAGGTCTATGTCAACGCAAGGACCGACGTGTACCTGCGGGGGCTCGCGCCCGCCGGCGAGCGTGTCGAGCCCACCCTCGCCCGCGCCGCGCAGTACCGCGACGCCGGCGCCGACGGCTTGTTCGTGCCGGGCCTGACGGAGGCCGACGAGATCGGTGCGGTAGCCGCCCGCGCCGGCATGCCGCTGAACGTGATGCTGCGCCCCAACCTGCCCGATACGGCGACGCTGGAGTCGCTGGGCGTGCGCCGGCTCAGTGCCGGGTCCAACCTCTCCGAAGAGGCGTTCGCCCACACGCGCGCCGGCGCACGGGAGTTCCTGCGCAGCGGTCGCAGTCCTGCGTCGGCGGATGCCATGGGGTATGGGGCGATCAACGGACTTTTCGCGGATCGCTGATCGCCGCGGACCTGGTAAAGGCGCCCGTCGACGCAAAGTGCGTCGAGGACGGTTTCTGGCTTCCTGAACGGGTGTTTCCGGGGCCTATCCACCGTGTCGCGGGCGACCCGGAATACCCTTGAATTCAAGCCGTTTTCGCACATGGCGCATGTGCGGACAGGCGCCGCTGCACGCCGTCGCTATTCATGAAAACGCTCCGGTGGCCTTGTCATGAAATGCCAAGTCGCTGACGCTGTTTGTAAAAATCTGCAGCCCACTGCCTCCCTATAGTCGATCGCTCCATTCGGTTGCCGCCGCGAAAGAACGGTCGGCCCGATGGACTTTCGAACACAACCACGGGGGCGGGGTGCAGTGAAGTCAATGAATGCAACGAAGGCAGTATCGAAGGCGCCCAGGCGCCTGCTCAGCGCCATCATCACGGCCACGCTGGCCGCTG
>Ga0209025_1003541_pt1 | contig 14642 bp, 13 predicted proteins | sample AraplaMF_Col_mLB_FD_184256 | JGI IMG/M metagenome (GOLD analysis project Ga0209025, IMG submission 184256) | Arabidopsis root microbial communities from the University of North Carolina, USA - plate scrape MF_Col_mLB (SPAdes) (version 2) | ecosystem: Host-associated > Plants > Roots > Endosphere... | reverse complement strand
TGAACAGGTTACAAAGTTGCTAAATGACTGGTATCAATCTATGTTGTCACAACAAAATATACAGGCAACAAAGTTAAAACAAGAAATAGAAGATAGACTTTCCAATATCAAGGAAGATGAACATTTATCATTATATTATTCGTTACTAGATTTTAGATATAAAGTATTAACAGATGGACTTAACATCACAAAAGATAGCTTCGATAAAATTAATTCCTTCAAAATACCTAATAACAGCTTTCTTTCTTATTATTACCACTTCTTCAAAGCAGTTCACAGCACAATTCTTGCAGACTACAATGAAGCGAGAGAACATTTTGAAAAAGCAGAAAAGCTATTAATGTATGTTGTATCCAACGAATTAGAGGAAGCGGAGTTTAATTATCGTTTGGCTTCGTTCTATTATCAAGTTTACAAACCACTTTTAGCAATTGACCACATACGAATGGCAAAAGATATATTTTCTAAACATGTGGGCTACGAAATCAATGTAGCTTTATGTGATAACATTTTTGGGCTATCTTGTATAGATTTAAGACAATTTGAACAAACCGAAGAAAGCTTTAACACTGCTATAGATAGCCTAAACAAGAAAAATGAAAAAACATTACTACTACGTGTTAGAAATAACATCGGATTAATGTATGCGAATCAAAATCTTTCATCTTTAGCAATTCGTCACTTATCAGAAGTTACGGAAAATATGCCAAACCATTTTAAAGCTTTATATTTACAAGCTGATGAAAATATAAAATTAGGTGAAACGGAAACCGCATCTCAATTAATCGAAAAAGGCTTAAATATCTGTAACGAGTTAGAAAACAAAGAGTATCAATATCGCTTTAAGATTTTAGAAAAATTAAACAAGTCATCCGATACTCTAGAATTAGAAACTGCTATATTGGCAGGATTTTCATACTTTAGGAAAGAAGAACTATGGGATTGTATTGAGGAATACACCGAACGACTAGCAAATAAATTTTATGCCGAGGAAAACCATTTAAAATCAAGCAAATATTTCTACATGAGTAATGAAGCGAGAAAAAAATTATTAGCTAAAGGGGCGTTAAAGTAATGAAAAAGATTGGATTAACAATAACAGGATTAGCATTAGCTGGAATTATGACTTTTGGTGTTAGCAACAACCCAGGATTTTCGTCATTGAACAAAGGTGACACACCTGCACCTCAAAGACCTGATTTAGCATTAAATATAGGTGATACACCTGCACCTGCCGATAATGGAGGCGATACACCCGCACCTGCTTATGACCATGGACAACCTTGGGGCTTAGCTGATGGAAACACTGGTGCAAGTATTGGAGACCACGGTGGTATTGTAGCACAAGATACTCACGCGGATTTGTAATCAAATTATCAAATAAAGAAAAGGAACGCCAAAACCCTCACACTAGGCGTTCTTTTTTATTGTAAAAATAAAAACCACGAATTAAATCGCGGCTTCTTGAAATACTTCTTGGACATCTATCATAATATCGGAAACATTAACGCCTCTACTCTCGCACATCCCTACCATTGCAGAAATAATTATTTTAAATATTTAATATACGTCCGAATATGAAGAGGTTTTACCTTATCAACATCCATAATCTTTAATTCTCTTTCTAAATATGAAGCAAATAACTTCAACGTTTGGTCATATGACCGAATTATTTTCCTACTTAGATACTTTGCATTACAATGAAGTAAAAAGTTTTCAACATTCATCTGAAAGTTGTTCATACAACAAAAAACCTCCTAGCTATTAGAATAAAAATTTCAATCCAATAAATAGAAGGTTTTTAAATTAACCGCCAATTATCTACGTACTTTATTGCTTACATACGTAATTCATCGGCTATTAAATTTTGTTATGCAATACACTTAACATCTTGATACAACAACACTTACGAAGCCTTATGTTCAAGCCTCAACTTATCCGCAACCATTGCGATGAATTCGGAATTCGTAGGTTTTGCTTTTGACATCGATACAGTATAACCAAATAAGGACGAGATTGAATCAATATTCCCACGACTCCACGCTACTTCAATCGCATGACGGATTGCGCGTTCCACACGGCTTGCTGTCGTATTATATTTTTTCGCAATATCCGGGTATAAGACTTTCGTAATAGAACCAAGAAGCTCGATATCGTTATATACCATAGAAATTGCCTCTCGCAAATACATATATCCTTTAATATGAGCTGGTACACCAATTTCGTGAATAATGCTTGTAATACTCGCATCTAGATTCTTCGGTTTTCCATCTACTGTTGTTGCAGATCGGAAAGATGGTAGTGGACGTTTAATTGTAGTATTCGTTTTACCGCTTACTTGACGAATATGACCCGTTAAATTTTCCATATCAAATGGCTTTAAAATGAAATAAGAAGCACCTAAATCAACTGCTTTTTTCGTCACATCTTCTTGTCCAAATGCCGTTAACATAATCACATTCGGCTGTCTTAGTCGTTCAATATGACGCATTTTTTCCAGCACCGCTAAACCATCTAAATGTGGCATAATAATATCTAAAACAAGTACATCAGGTTGTTTCTCCTTCAGTAAATTCAAACACTCTTGACCATTATAAGCAATTCCGATTACTTCCATATCATCTTGAGCAGCAACATAACTTTCTAACATTGATACTAGTTCCTTATTATCATCCACAAGACACACTTTAATTTTCTCCACAGCTTTTCCTCCCTTACCGAATCGATTCTCCCGACATGTGTAAGCTTCTAGGCTACATGAATTGTTCGACAATTGTGTGAAATTTCCCTTTTAAAGTTTCTTAATTTCCGATAAAATCACAAAAAAATATGTTTATCGTTCATTTATTTTCTTTCTTTACACATTCCATCATAGGTTTACAACGAAACGTTCACTCTTTTCTTTTATTTTACAACAAAAAACAGCTCTTGCGGAACTTTTACAAAATTTCAACGAATTTCTCAAGAAAAAAAGCAAGCCGATGTTAATCAGCTTGCTTTTTTCTCTTGCTCATAAATATTAATTCCAGCTTCATGTAACATCCATTCAATATGGACACCATACCCTGAAGTTGGGTCATTCACAAATACATGTGTAACAGCACCAATCATTTTTCCATTTTGAACAATCGGACTACCACTCATCCCTTGAACAATACCACCTGTTTTAGCCAACAAACGTTTGTCTGTAACTTTTACAACCATTCCTTTTGTAGCTGGGAACTTTTGTGGTACCGTGCTTACGATTTCAATATCAAATGCCTCTACTTTATCTTGATCGATAACTGTTAATATTTTCGCTGGCCCTTCTTTCACTTGATGAGATAATGCAATCGGCATTGCTTCATCCATTATGCCATTTTTTATACCTGTATTTAATTTACCAAAAATACCAAAAGGACTATTTGTTGTAATATTACCAATCACTTCACGATCCGGTGAAAATCTTGCTAATTTTTCTCCTGGATTTCCATGACTACCGCGTTCGATAGAAGTAACTGTCGAACGAACAATCTGTCCATCTTCTACTTGAATTGGTTTTTTCGTATCATTATCAGAAATAACATGACCAAGCGCTCCATATTTCATCGAATCCGGATGAACAAAAGTCATCGTTCCAATACCAGCAGCTGAATCACGAATATATAAGCCAATCCGATAAGACGATTCACCATTATCTTTTTCTGGTGTTAGTTTCGTATGAATATACTTACCATCTCGTAATAAGACGAGGTTAAGCGGTTCACCTGTTTTTCCGCTATCATGAATAAAAGGTGCCACATCGCTCATTCTTTCAATTGTTTTTCCATTAATTTCGGTAATCATATCCCCAACTTGTACACCAGCCACTTCTCCAGGCGATACTTTCCCTCTCTCTGTTTGAATTAAATGATGTCCAACAACAAGTACACCTTTTGTATTCAATTTCACTCCAATTGATTGCCCACCTGGAATCACTTTAAAATCTTTTAATACTTTCACATTTACCTTTTTTACTGGAAATCCAGCAAGTTGAAAAACCATATCCGCTTCACCATTTTGATGCGAATTTACTACAAGTCCAGATTTCTGTTCTTTATTTGAACTCACTGTAAAAACATGATGATTTGTCGATGAAGCCTGGAAAACTGGAAATGATGCTATTTCGGATTGTTGACCCTCAAAAATAACGAGTTGCTTCGGGGATGAAATAAACGTACGAAGCGGTTTAAAACATCCAATAAAAATTAATGAAACAAGGAGGCAAAGACCTATTATTTTTCGGAATTGCTCTAATTTCAATTCATTCACTCTCCTCGCTCCTACCCCACATTCAGCCTAACGACTTCATCTTTTAATTTCTCCTTGCAACGCTTTGTTTATAACCGGAAGAATCAAGAAATCGTCATTTGAGCAAAAAAGCTATCCATTATTGGATAGCCTCTGCTGTCTGTTTAAAACGATGTGCTTGCGTAAGTAACTCTTTCGCATGTTCCGTCGTTAAATCGGTAATTTCCACGCCAGAAATCATTCGAGCAATCTCCGTTACCTTATCCTCTGTACTTAATACAGTAACTGATGTAATCGTCCGATCATTCGCAACTTGTTTACGGATAAATAAATGTGAATCCGCCATTGATGCTACTTGAGGTAAGTGCGTAATACAAAGTACTTGTGAGTTTACAGATACACGATAAATTTTTTCCGCAATCGCTTGTGCCACTCGGCCACTCACTCCCGTATCTACTTCATCAAAAATGACCGATGCAACACCTTGATGCTTAGAAAAGATACTTTTCAGAGCTAAAATAATACGAGATAACTCTCCACCAGAAGCTACTTTTGAAAGTTGTTTTAATGGTTCACCTGGATTTGTTGAAATATAAAATTCCACATGATCGTATCCATCTGCCGTAAGTTTCACTGGTGTCCCTTCTAGAAATGGATCATCATGGCTTCCTTCTCTTTTCTTAATCCTCACTTCAAATTTCGTTTTTTCCATATACAATTCTTTTAATTCTTGGTGGATTGCGTTCGTAAGACGATCTGCAAGTTGATGACGCATATTGCTCAATATTGTTGCTTCCTTCAAAATTACACTTTCTAATTCTTTTAATTTCTTTTTCGTCGTTTCAATATGTACATCTTTATTTTCGATTGTAAAAATTTCTTGCTCTATTTTATCAGCATACGCTAAAATCTCTTCTACAGTATTTCCATACTTTCTCTTTAGCATACGAATTTCATTTAAACGCGTTTCAATTTCATCTAAACGATTCGGGTCATATTCCATTATATCTAATCTTTCACGGAGCTGATAGGCAACCTCTTCTAATAAGTAGTAGCTATTTGCAATCGAATCATGGTTCTCTTGATACGCCTCATCTAGGTGTGTAATACTCTCCATTTGTCCCATCGCATTTCGCACATGATCAAGTCCACTACCATCTTCGCTTAACGAACGGTATGCATCACCAAGCGCTTTATAAATCTTTTCGAAATTAGAGATTTTTAATCTCTCTTCCGTCAATTCATTTTCTTCATCGACTTTCAAATCCGCTTTACGAATTTCTTCGTGCTGGAATTGAATTAAATCTAAGCGATGTGCCATCTGCTGTTCATTCTCTGTTAAGGATTTCAGTTGTTTTTTTAACTGCTCATACTCACCGTATACGCCCTGATATATTTCTAATTGGTTCACGATACGATCTCCATCAAAATGATCGAGCATAAACAAATGGCGTTCCTCATTCATCAAATCTTGCGTTTCATGTTGTCCATGAATATCAACAAGTGTTTTCCCAATTTCTTTTAATATACTCAATGTAACAAGTTTACCATTTACACGACATACACTTTTTCCATTCGCAGCGATGTCACGTTTTAAAATGATCATCCCATCTTCAATTTCAATGTCCAGCTCTTCAGCTTTCGTAATACATGGATGTTTATCATCCTCTATATAAAATAAACCTTCAATTTCAGCTTTTTCTGTTCCATATCTAACAAATTCTGCTGAACCGCGGCCACCAACAAGTAAGCTGATTGCATCAATAATAATTGATTTTCCGGCACCTGTTTCACCACTTAAAACTGTTAAACCTTTTTGAAAAGAAATATTTAATGACTCAATAATAGCAAAGTTTCTAATCGATAATTCCGATAACAATGCCCCATTCACCTCGTTATAAACTAATCCCCTAAAAAGGGCTTTCGCTAAGCGCTTTTCACTCTGCGTTTATCATATATATTGTATGTATAAATTACTCTTCTAGCCCGCTCCATTGTACCAAACATTCGTTTTACGGGTCAATCCATCGATTTCCTAACTTCATTCTAGAAAAACACCATATTTCACTTCACATTCATCTATTTTTCCTAGAATAAAAAATATCTTGTTTACTTTCTGCTTTTAGCAAAAGAGTAAACAAGATTCTTTTGTTACAACATATTTAAGAAACGATCTGATACAACACCTGTATCCTCAGGCGTACGGCAAATAATTAAGCAAGTATCATCACCACAAATGGTTCCAATAATCTCATCCCATTCTAAATGATCAATAAGTGCTCCAAGCGCGTGCGCGTTACCAGGTAATGTTTTTAACACAAGCATATGTCCTGCTGTGTCTAACTTTACAAACGAATCGACTAGATTACGTTTTAATTTTTGCAACGGGTTAAATCGTTGATCTGCTGGTAAGCTATATTTATAGCGACCATCATGCAATGGCACTTTTACTAAGTGCAACTCTTTAATGTCACGCGATACAGTTGCTTGCGTTACATTAAAGCCTTCATTACGTAAAATATCAACTAGTTCATCTTGCGTTTCAATTTCTTTATTCGCGATAATTTCTCTGATTTTAATATGGCGCTGACCCTTATTCATACATTTGCACCTCACACTATCTCTTACCATAGTTTAAACATTGGTATACTTCACTTATTTATGTTAACTTATAATCGTTTACTTGTACATAATTGTTTTTACAATCATTATACAATTCCAACAAAAAGAGGAACAACAACCGTTATTCCTCTTTCCCTTTTTGTTTTAAGACCTCATGAGCTTCTGTTACAACTTGCTCTACAGAAACCAGAGAATGCTTTTCGCCAATCTCACGTTCACCATGCCACTTTAAATGAACTAAAAACTCAATATTTCCGTCCCCACCTGTAATTGGAGAAAATGTTAAGTTTTCAACATCATACCCTTCTTTTATTGCGAAATCAACAATCATTTCTACGACAGCTTCATGAACTTTACGATCACGAACGATGCCCTTCTTCCCGACCTGCTCTCTTCCAGCTTCAAATTGTGGTTTAATTAAAGCCGCAACATCACCATTTGGAGTCAATATCGTTTTTAAGACTGGAAGAATTAATTTTAACGATATAAACGAAACATCAATGCTAGCAAACTGCGGCAAGCCACGCTCTAAATCAGCCGGTGTTACATAACGAAAATTCGTCCGTTCCATAACAACAACGCGCTCATCTTGACGAAGCTTCCAAGCAAGTTGATTGTACCCTACATCTAAAGCGTAAGATAACTTCGCACCATTTTGCAGCGCACAATCTGTAAAGCCACCAGTTGATGAACCAATATCTAACATAATTTTATCTTGTAAATCAAGATGAAAAGTCTCTAATGCCTTCTCTAACTTATAACCGCCACGGCTCACATATGGCATAACTTGTCCTTTTACCGTAATCGGTGTATCTTGTGGAATTTTTTCCCCTGGTTTATCGAGTCTCATTTCATTTGCATATACAAGACCCGCCATAACAGCGCGTTTTGCCTTTTCACGCGTTTCTATAAGTCCTCGTTCTACTAATAGTACATCTACTCTTTCTTTTTTTACACTCATTTGTTACGCCCTTTTTTGTTTTGATGGAATCATTGTATGAATACGGTCCACAACAGCATCTGTCGTTAAACCAATTTCTTCTAACAACTTTGTAACACTACCGTGTTCAATGAAATGATCTGGAATTCCCATTCGTTCGATTAAAGCACTATGATACCCATGCTCAGTAGCAAATTCTACTACACCTGTACCAAATCCACCGATTAAACAAGCTTCTTCAATTGTTAAAATCGGCATATTCTTACCTAGGAGTTCATGTAAATATGATTCATCCATCGGCTTAATAAAACGAGCATTCACGACTTTCACTGAAACTCCAGCTTTTTCGAGACGCTCCGCCGCTTCCAGCGCCATCGGAATCGTTGTACCAAATGTCAAGATTGCTGCTTGCGTACCTTCTTTTAAGGTTTCCCATGTACCAATTGGAATAGCTTTGAGTTCTTCATCCATTTTAACTCCAAGTCCATTTCCGCGCGCATAACGCAGAGCAATTGGACCATCTTCATATTGCATTGCCGTATATACTAAATGCTGCCCTTCATTTTCATCTTTCGGCATCATGAGCACCATATTTGGCAAGTGGCGTAAAAACGCGATATCAAATACACCTTGATGCGTTTCACCATCTGCTCCAACCAATCCAGCACGGTCAATTCCAATGAAGACATTTAAATTTTGACGGCATATATCATGAACAACTTGGTCATATGCACGTTGTAAGAATGTTGAATAAATCGCTAAGAACGGCTTCATTCCTTGCGTTGCCATCCCAGCGGCCATCGTTGTGGCATGTTGCTCAGCAATTCCCACATCAATCATACGATCTGGAAATTCTTGATGAAACTTTTCAAGCTTAGAACCAACTGGCATTGCTGGTGTAATCGCAACGATACGCTCATCAGTTCTTGCAAGCTTACGAACTGTCTCACTTACAACCGCACTCCACGCCGGTGCAACTTCTTTTGGCTTTACAAAATCACCAGATTCGATTTTATATGGTCCTGTTCCATGCCAAGTTCCAATCACATCGCTCTCTGCTGGTTTATAGCCTTTTCCTTTTTTCGTAATCACATGAACAAGTACCGGGCCTTTTGTTTTCTTTGCATATTGAAGCGTTTCAAATAAGTTTTCATAACTATGCCCATCAACAGGACCTAAATATGTAAACCCTAACTCTTCAAAGAAGACACCTGATACAAGTAAATATTTTAAACTATCTTTTACTTTTTCTGCGGTTGCTGCAACTTTCCCGCCAACTGCTGGAATTTTCTTGAGTAAATACTCTAGTTCATCCTTCACCCATTGATATTTTCCAGCTGTACGCAGGCGACCAAGAACGTTATGAAGAGCTCCAACATTCGGAGCAATTGACATTTCATTATCATTTAAGATAACAATCATATCTGTTTTTTCATGCCCGATATGGTTTAATGCTTCTAAAGCCATTCCACCAGTCAAAGCACCATCCCCAATAATTGGTATAATACACTCTTTCGTTTTCTTTAAATCACGTGCTAAAGCCATTCCCATTGCAGCAGATAATGAAGTCGAACTATGACCTGTTTCCCATACATCATGCTCACTCTCGCAACGTTTTGGGAAACCACATAGACCTTTATATTGTCTTAATGTGCCAAACTCTTTTGCACGCCCTGTTAAAATCTTATGCACATAGGATTGATGTCCTACATCCCATAAAAATTTATCTTTTGGACTGTCAAATAATTTATGCAGAGCAATTGTGAGTTCTACTACACCTAAGTTAGGAGCAATATGTCCACCTGTTTGAGAGAGCTCTTCAATTAAAAACTTCCGAATATCCTCACTCAATGCCTCTAGTTCGCTGATAGACATATCTTTCAAAAAACTAGGGTTTTGAATTTGCGTTAGATCCACATGGATCACTCACTTTCGTTTCATAATCTGTCAATATGGCAAATATTACAAAAAAATATTTGCACAACACAAGAAATTCTTCAATATCATTCCTATTTTCTATCCTGCTTGAACAGACAATTCGTCATCTTTCTCTACATTCTTAGAAAACGAAGTATCCCTTTCAAGTAAGAAGCCTACATGAATCATAGCTCCTCTATCCGATGAAAAAAGAGCCGCTAACACAAAGTGATAACGGCAACGTAATCTAGATATATTTTTGCCAATAACAAGAAAAGAAAAACCTTTTTCTACATTTATACCACAAAATAATAAATGACTCAACAAATGAAAACGTTCTTACATTAGTTATTACGCTTTGCGATCAAATCACAAATAGATAATAAATACTCATCTTGTAATTGTAAAGATGCTATCGCATCTTTCGCTTTAACAATTGTTTCTTCTAAGATACATTTTGCCTCATCTATAGTAAATAACGTCGTATATGTACTTTTTTCATTGGAAGCATCACTACCAATTGGTTTTCCAATTTCTTCTTCCGTACCTTCTACATCTAAAATATCATCTCGAATCTGGAAAGCCAGACCAATATATTTTGCAAATGCAAGTAGTTTCTTCTCTTGTTCTGGTGTTGCTCCTGCAAGTACCGCTCCTGCAAGCACGGCATATTCTAATAACCGCCCTGTTTTATGCTTATGAATATATTCTAATTCACTAAGCTCAAGCCGCTTTCCTTCCGCTTCCATATCCGCTACCTGTCCAGCAACCATTCCTTCTGGTCCAGCTGCTTTTGCAAGTTCAAGCGCAAGTCTTAGCTTTGTTTCTGTAGAAATGTCTTGATGATGATACGCTGTCACTACTTGGAAAGCATGTGTTAACAAGCCATCTCCCGCTAAAACGGCCATCGCTTCACCAAACACTTTATGGTTTGTTGGTTTTCCCCGTCTTAAATCATCGTCATCCATACATGGTAAATCATCATGAATTAACGAATAGGTATGAATCATTTCAAGAGCACAAGCTGCTCCTATGCCCAGTTCTCTTTCCTTTTCAAACGCTTGCAACGTTGCAAATAAAAGTAACGGACGGAGACGCTTTCCGCCTGCTTCCAATGAATATGTCATCGCTTCGCGAAGTACATTTGGACATTGTAATTGATTTGCATAGCGTGCAAGCTGCTCCTCGACGAAAGTTTTACTCTCTTTCACAAAAGCATCAAAAGCTACATATGCCACTATGCTTCATCTCCTACAGCAGTAAATGGTTTAAGTTCTCCATCTTCTCCAAGGATAACTGCCATTTGTTCTTGTACATCTTTCAATTTCTCATCACATAGCTTAGACAACTCCATACCTTCTTTAAAATATGAAATCGCCTCTTCTAAAGGAACATCGCCTTGTTCGAGCTTAGAAACAAGATGTTCAAGCTGAGAAATTGCTTCTTCAAAGCTTAATTTATTTTCCATTGTTCAATTCACGCTCCTCTATGCCCGATACGTTACAATCTAACACTCCATCTTGTAATTGTACTGAAACAACATCACCAAGGTCGACATCTTTCACACTTTTTAACACTTGCTTTTTTTCACTATATACGAGCCCATATCCTCTCATCATTACTTTAAGTGGACTTAGTGCCTCTAATTTTTGAGCCGCCCTCATAAACGCAAACTCTTTCGTTTGCAGTAATGTTTGCATTTCACGTTGCAATTGCTTTTGCAACGTTTCTACCCTTGTTTTTGTTTGTACAATCTTTTGAGAGGGATGATGCTTCTCCAAATAAAATGAGAGCTGTTTTAACTGATTTACCTTTTTCTCTACATAGCGTTCTTTCACCAAAATAAGCTGTTCAAGAGTACGATCTAACTGTTCTTCTTTTTGCTCATACACTTGCTTTGGATAACGAAACGCATACGATTTTTGAAGTGTTTGCAGTTGTTCTTGCTTTTTATGTAACATCTCTCGCATTGTCCTTTGCAGGCGAAGGGTTCGTTGTAACACTTTCTCTTGTAATTCAATTATATTTGGTGCTGCAAGTTCTGCTGCTGCCGTTGGAGTTGGTGCACGTAAATCTGCTACAAAATCAGCAATTGTAAAGTCTGTTTCATGTCCAACTGCCGAGATGATTGGAATTTCACTTGCAAAAATCGCCCGTGCAACCATTTCTTCATTAAAGGCCCATAGCTCTTCAATGGAACCGCCCCCACGACCGACAATCAAAGCATCTATATCCTTCATCTCATTCGCTGTTTGAATCGCTTGTACAATTGAGGGAGCCGCAGACTCCCCTTGTACAAGTACCGGAAATACAATCACATTCCCAATTGGATAACGACGTTTAATCGTCGCTATAATATCCCGAATCGCAGCTCCTGTTGGAGATGTAATGACACCAATTGTTTTCGCATAGGCAGGGATTGGCTGTTTATAAACTTGAGAAAACAGCCCTTCTTCCTCTAATCGAACCTTTAATTGCTCATAAGCTAAATGAAGATTACCAATTCCATCAGGCTGCATATCATGAACATAAATTTGGTATGAACCACTTGCTTCATAAACAGAGATTTTCCCTTTTACAAGTACTTTCATTCCATCTTCTGGTCTGAATTTTATATTGCGATTATGACCCGCAAACATAACCGCTGCTATTCTTGCATTTTCATCCTTTAATGTGAAATACATATGGCCACGGCTATGACATTTAAAGTTTGAAATTTCTCCTTTTAACCAAACAGACTGCAAATGCGGGTCATACTCTATTTTTGTTTTTATATAGCGTGTTAATGCTGTAACGGTTAAATATTGCTTTTCCATCTTTCTCTCCTCATAGCCGATTCAAATTATTTACAAACAACTCCTGCGCGTTTTGCAGATTCTACTGTATTATGAAGGAGCATTGTAATTGTCATTGGGCCGACACCTTTTGGTACTGGTGTAATGTAACCCGCAATATCAAGTACATTTTCAAAGTCAACATCACCGCACAGCTTACCTGTCTCTAAACGGTTGACACCAACATCAATTACAACTGCACCTTCTTTTATATAGTCAGCTGTTACCATTTTTGGTCTTCCAACAGCTACAATTAAAATATCAGCTAACTTTGATAATTCTTTTATATTTTTCGTTTTGGAATGGCAATATGTTACAGTCGCATTTTCATTTAAAAACAGCTGTCCCACTGGTTTTCCAACGATATTACTTCTTCCGATTACAACAACGTGTTTTCCTGAAATATCAAGATTTGTTTCTTTTACTAATTCTACAATGCCATGTGGTGTACATGGAAGAAATGTATCTTGACCTGTCATCATACGGCCAACGCTGATTGGATGGAACCCATCTACATCCTTTTCAGGTGAAATTCTTTCAATGATAGCTTTCTCTTCAATATGTTTCGGTAAAGGCAATTGTACTAATATACCATTAATACGGTCATCTTCATTTAAGCGATCAATTTCAGCTAACAAACGTTCTTCTGTAATTGTATCTGGAAACTCAATTAACTCTGAATAAATTCCAACTTGTTCACAGCCCTTTTCTTTTCCTTTTACATAAGAACGAGATGCTGGGTCTTCTCCAACTAAAATAACGGCTAATCCTGGTACAATCCCTTGCTCTTTCAACTTCACAACTTCTTCTTTCAATTGTGCTCGTTTTTTCTCCGCAACTTCATTTCCTTTGATGATTACTGCTACCATTTAAGATTCCCCCTTAAAGAAATTACAGTGTGTCTTTTATATTAGATAAAACGCCGTTTATAAAACGACGAGATTCCTCATCCCCAAATGTTTTTGCAATTTCAATTGCTTCGTTAATTGTTACATTGTGTGGAATTTCTTCCATGTACTTCATTTCATACACAGCTAGACGTAAAATACTGCGATCTACAATACTAATACGTTCTAATTTCCACTTCTTTAAATTTTGACGAATTGCTTCATCAATTGCTTCTTTATGTTCTACACAACCAACAACAAGTGATTCTAAAAACTCATTTGTTTCTTCGCCTTCTTCTAGCGTATTTTCCACCGCTACTTTCGGCTCTAATTCTCCAGTAATATCCATTTGGTATAATGCTTGCATGGCTCTTTCTCTAGCCGTCCTACGTTTCATTGTAACTCTCCTTTATACTTCAAGTCTTTCCTTATGTTTTGTTATATTATTATAATTTATAAGCCGTCAATTTACTTACTCTTACAGTTTTCATTGATTTTTCAACCTTATAATACAATGATAATAACACAATTTATCGTTTCATACACGAGTTACAAGGCTGAAAAATAATAAAAAGATTAACTTCAAGTTCCATACCCTATCACAATGTACGTTTTTTGAAAAAACGAATCATTCCCTTTTTATATTTTGTATTTTTAAAATAGTATAATAATTTAAAGGTTTCGTGCATGAAGAGATGAAACGAGAAAAAAGGTGCCTATTTGACAAGGCACCTTCTCATTCTTATACTGGCTCGATTTCTGTTTTTTGCGTTTCGAATGTTACGCCAACGATGTGAATATTTACTTCTTTCGGCTCAAGACCCGTCATTGTAAAGAGTGCTTGGCGAATATTATCTTGAATTTTTTGTGCAACAACTGGTATTGCTACACCAAAATACATGACAACATAAACGTCAACGATAATATCGTCGTTTACTAATTCAACCTTCACGCCTTTACCGTGATTTTTCTTTCCTAACTTCTCAACAACATCTGTAGCAAAGTTGCCGCGCATTGCCGCTACGCCATCTACTTCAGCAGTTGCGATACCTGCAATTACCTCAATTACTTCTGGTGCAATTTCTACTTTTCCAAGGGTTGTATCTTGACCCATATCTAACATATGTTCAGCCATGAAAAAAACCTCCTTTAAATGTATCACTGCGTCACAAG
>Ga0209025_1003537_pt1 | contig 14653 bp, 15 predicted proteins | sample AraplaMF_Col_mLB_FD_184256 | JGI IMG/M metagenome (GOLD analysis project Ga0209025, IMG submission 184256) | Arabidopsis root microbial communities from the University of North Carolina, USA - plate scrape MF_Col_mLB (SPAdes) (version 2) | ecosystem: Host-associated > Plants > Roots > Endosphere... | reverse complement strand
GGCGGCCACCTTGTCGACGTCGAAGCCGTCGTACGCGCTGCGGAATCCCTCGCGCTTGCGCAGCATGGTTTCCCAGCTCAGCCCGGCTTGGTTGATTTCCAGCACCAGGCGCTCGAACAGCACGGCATCGTCGCGCTGCGGGAAGCCGTACTCGTGGTCGTGGTAAGGCCCATGCAGCGGGTGGCCCGGCGCGTAGTCGCAGTAGCCGGACATCGCTTACGGCTTGCCCGCTGCGAACTGCTCCAGCCCCAGCACGCCCACGCCCTGCTCGAAGCGGATGTCCACCGGGATCTTCGCGTCCTTCAGTCGCGCAAGGTCACCCGCCAGTTCCGGCTTGATCATGCCCAGCGTCTCGGTCATGCGCTTGGCCTCGGCGTAGTCACCATCGCCCTGCACCTTGAGCAGCTTGGCGCTGAGCGCGTTCATCGCCGCGCGCATCTTCTCGAAGTCGACACGGTAACGGCCGTCCGGATCGCGGCTGAAGGCACCCTGCTCGGCGAAGAAGTTGAAGCGAACCATGTTCGCCTTGCCGTGCGCGTCGCTGGCGCCGAAGCGCACCGAGCGCAGGATGCCGGCGAGGAAGGTCACGTAGCCGTCCATGAGCTTGCTCTCTTCCAGTTCGCCCTTGCGGCTGAGCGCATCGATCATGTACAGGCCGAGGATGTCGGCCTTGCCTTCCTCGAAGCTGGACGAGTATTCCTTCAGTGCCTCGTCGACCGTGCCCTTGCCGTCGAGCGTCTTCTTGATGCCCAGGCCGTGCGCGACCTCATGGAACATCACGTCCTCGAAGAACGCATCGAAGGTGACGTGCTTGAGCTGGTCGGATGCGATGAGTTCCTTCGCGATCGGGGTGAGGATGGCGTCGAACTTCGCCTTCATCACGTTCTCCAGCTGCAGGCGACGGGTGCCCTTGGCCAGCTGCACTTCCTCGTCGTTGGGCAGGTTGATGGCGATGGTCTTGGCGCCGACGTTGGCGTTGCCGCCGTAGTAGACGACCTGGTAGGCGTTGAGGTCCGCCGCCGAGCCGGGCACTTCGGCCTTGTACTTGTCGTCCACCGGCAGGCCCTTCTGCAGTGTCGGCAGGAAGCTGGCGAAGCGGGCGAGCTTCTTGCTCCACTCCACGTCCTTGACCAGCACCAGGCCCTCGTAGGCGGCCTTGTAGCCGAACAGCTGGTCCTCGTAGGTCTCGATCGGGCCGATCACGATGTCGACTGGATTGGTCTTCATGTCCATCCATGCCATGTCGCTGGGACGGAAGTCATCGTCGAGCAGGGCCTTGGCGCGACTGGTCAGGTAATCGGCGAAGGACTTGTCCGCGCTCAGCGCGGCGGCTTCGCGCAGCAGTGCGGCGGCACGCTCGAGGTCGGCCTTGTAGGCCTCGTGGTAGGGCACCGTGACGAGCTTGCCGTCGACGCGGCGCAGCAGCGTGTAGTTGGAGGTCTTGTCGGGCAGCGTGGCCGCTTCGAACTCCGCCTTGGTCATGTCCGCCGGATAGAACGGGCCGCCGGGCGGGCGCGGGCCGACGCCATCGATGATCGGCGTGTCTTCGTTGAGGCGGTCCCAGGGGCCGAAGTTGACCTCGACCAGTTCGCGCGTGGCCGCATCCGGGGCGCGCGCGAGCAGGGCGGCGCGGTCGCCGTCCCAGGACTGCTTCCAGTAGATGTCGTTCATGACTTCGCTGGCCTGGACGAGCTTGGCGATCATGCGTTTGCCGGAATCGTCGAAGCCGGACAGGTCGGCCTTGAGCGGCACCACCGCGTAGTCGCCGGCGTGGGCGGCGGCGTAACCGGAGGCGGCGGCCGCCGGTGCAGCCTGCGCGGCCGGTTTGGCCGGCTCCTGCGGGGCCTGGGGCTTGCAGGCGGCCAGGGCGAGCCCGGCCAGGCAGGCCACGGCGAGGACGCGCAGACGGGAGGAGTGCGGAGCGGTCGGATTCGATGCTGTCATGGCGGCGGCACGGCGTGGACAGGGAAAGTCGCCATCCTACGCCCGCGACGGTGCGGCACGCATCGCGCAACGCGGGCTAGAATGTTGGCCATGTCAGTGACTCCCACGCCACTTGCCAACCAGCTGCTGATCGCGTTGCCGGCCCTGGCCGACTCCAACTTCGCCCGCAGCGTCGCCCTGATCTGCCAGCACGATTCCGACGGTGCGATGGGGCTGGTCGTCAATCGCCCGTCCGAGTACACGCTGGGCGAAGTCTTCGGCCAGATGGGCCTGGAAGGCGGCGATCCCTCCCTGCTGTCGCAGATCGTCCTTGCCGGCGGCCCGGTCCATCCCGAGCGCGGCTTCGTCCTGCACGACGGCGGCTCGCAGTGGGACTCCACGCTGGCGATCACCGAGCGGCTGTTCCTGACCACCTCGCGCGACATCCTCGAAGCCATGGCGCGGGGCGACGGCCCCGACAACGCCATCGTGGCGCTGGGCTGCGCCGGTTGGGGCTCCGGGCAACTAGAGCAGGAACTGACCGAGAACGACTGGCTGACCGCGCCGGCCGACCCCGAGCTGCTGTTCGAACTGCCGCTGGACGCGCGCTGGCAGGCCGCGGCCGGGCGCATCGGCGTCGATTTCGCCTACCTGGCCGATTACTCCGGGCACGCCTGATGGCGGGCACCGCGGACAAGGCGTCACCGATCCGGCGCGATGGCACCGTGCTCGGCTTTGACGTCGGTGCACGCCGGATTGGTGTGGCCGTCGCCAGCGCCTTCGGCCACGGCGCACGCGCCCTGGCGGTGATCGACGTGCACGGCCATGGCCCCGACTGGACCGCCATAGACAGGCTGCGCACTGAATGGCGCCCCGATGGCCTGATTGTCGGCGACCCGATGAGCCTGGACGGTGGCGACCAGCCGATCCGCATTCGCGCCCATGCTTTCGCCCGCGAACTGCACGCCCGCTACGGGCTGCCGGTGGTGCTGGTCGACGAGCGCATGAGTTCGATCGAGGCCGCGCAACGCTTCGCCTCCGACCGTGCCGAGGGCCGCAAGCGCCGCCGCGATGCCGAGGCGCTGGATGCGGTGGCGGCGGCGGTCATCATCGAGCGCTGGCTGGCGGCACCGGACGACGCCCTCGATCTTTCCGAACTTCCCCATTCCAATCCATGAACGCACCGCACACGCACCTGCCGCGCCACCTGCTGACCCTGCAAGACCTCGAACGCGGCTTGCTCGATGCGCTGCTGGTCCGTTCGCAGGCCTTTGCCGAAGGCCACTACGACCGCCGCGCGCTCGATGGCATCGCCGTGTGCACGCTGTTCTTCGAACCCTCCACGCGCACGCGCATGAGCTTCACGCTCGCCGCGCAGCGCCTGGGGGCGGACGTGCTCAATTTTGATGCCTCGACGTCGTCGACGCGCAAGGGCGAAACCGCGCTCGACACCCTCAAGAACCTCGAGGCCATGGGCGTGCGCGGCTTCGTCGTGCGCCACCAGGACGATGGCGCGGTGGCCGGACTGTCCGCGCACGTCAACGACGGCACCGTGCTGGTCAACGCCGGCGACGGCCGCAGCGCGCACCCGACGCAGGGCCTGCTCGACATGCTGACGCTGCGCCAGGCCAAGGGCGCCGACTTCTCGAAGCTGAAGGTGCTGGTCGTCGGCGACGTGAAGCATTCGCGCGTCGCCCGTTCGGACCTGCAGGCACTGCGCACGCTCGGCACCGGCGACATCCGCGTCTGCGGGCCGGCCTCGCTGCTGCCGGACGACGGCACGCTGCAGGGCTGCAATGTCTCGCACGACCTCGACGCCGCGCTCGAAGGTGTCGACGCGGTGATGATGCTGCGCCTGCAGCGCGAGCGCATGGAAGAAGGCCTGATCGCTTCGCTCGACGACTACCACCGCGATTTCGGCTTGACTGCCAGTCGCCTCAAGCGCGCTGCGGGCGACGCGGTGGTGATGCACCCGGGCCCGATCAATCGTGGCGTCGAGATCACCGATGAAGTCGCCGACGGTCCGCAGTCACTGATCCTGCGCCAGGTCGGCAACGGCGTGGCGGTGCGGATGGCGGTGCTGGAAGCGTTGCTGCGCGGCTAGGCATCCTTCCTTCGACTTCGCTGCGCTACGCTCAGGACGAACGGTGCGAGGAAGAAGCCAGCCGTTCGTCCTGAGCGTAGGCGCGCAGCGCCGAAGTCGAAGGACTCAGCGCCTCTGGGCCCAAATCCAAGTCCACAGTTCCGGCATCGCATACGCCGGATCCCACACGTCATGCCCCACGCCGGCCATTTCGCTGTAGCGCACATCCGCGCCAACGCGGCGCAGCGCTTCGGCCATGTGCCGTGACTGGTCTGGCGTGACCGTCTCGTCGTTAGCGCCGTGGAACAGCCACATCGGCAGATGCTGCAATCGCTGCGCCGCCGCCGCGAACGGGTCCGGCGCCTGCGCCACGCCCTCGACCTGCAGGTGCTCGGGCACGCCCGGCGATTGCGTGATGCCGCCGCAGACCGGCACCAGCGCGGCGAATCGCAGCGGCTGCATCAACGCCAGTTCGTAAACGCCGTAGCCGCCACGCGACAGTCCGGTCAGGACGATGCGGTGCGGGTCGCCGTCGAACTCGCGCAGGCTCGCATCGAGCGCGGCCAGGGCCATGCGTGCGTTGGCGCCGTCCCAGGACTGACCCTCGGGCGATTGCGGGAACACCACGATGGCCGGGAAATCCACCAGGTGCTTGCGCAGGTACGGGCCGAGGCCGACCTGCACCTGTTTCTGGTTGTCGTTGCCGCGCTCACCGGAGCCGTGCAGGAACAGGATCACCGGCGGATGGCGGCCACCGGCCTGTGCCGACGGGACGAACACCTGGTAGCGATGCGTGGCGCCGTCGATCTGCAGTTCGCGCTCGACGAAACGACCGCTGGCTTCACGCGCCGGCCGGTGCACGCACGCGGCCGTCATGGCCAGGAGCAGCAGGACGAGCACGCGGGAAACGTTCGACATCGACAAGCCTCCGGAACAAGCGGAGCAGGGAATGCCGCCGCGAACGCTATCGCAGAAGGATGAGCGTCGCCAGGCCGAGGAAAGTGAAGAAGCCCATGACGTCGGTGACGGTGGTCAGGAAGATGCCGCTGGCCAGCGCCGGATCGAATCCCGCGCGTCGCAGCGTCACCGGCACCAGCACGCCCGCCACCGCCGCGAACAGCAGATTGAGCGTGAGGGCGATGCCGATCACGATGGAAAGCCCGACGCTGTGGAACCACAGCAGCACGATCAGCGCCAGCAGCGTCCCCAGCACCAGGCCGTTGAGCAGCGCCACGCGCGCTTCCTTCCACAGCAGCGTGCGCACGTTGGCCGCGCCGACCTGGCCCAGGGCCAGACCGCGCACCATCAGCGCCAGCACCTGCGTGCCGGCGTTGCCACCCATGCCGGCGACGATCGGCATCAGCACCGCCAGCGCCACCAGCTTGTCGATGGTGTCGGCGAACTCGCCGACCACGCTGGCCGCCAGGAATGCCGTGCCCAGGTTGATCGACAGCCAGATCAGGCGGCGGCGCATCGCGCGCCAGACCGGGCTGAAGAGGTCTTCGTCCTCGTCCAGGCCGGCCGCGCTCAGGGCCTGGTGTTCGGCCTGGTTGCGGATGATGTCGACGACGTCGTCGATGGTGATGCGGCCGAGCAGGATGTTGTTCTCGTCGACCACTGGTGCGCTGAGCCAGTCATGGTCGGAGAACTTGCGCGCGACTTCGTTCGCCGATTCCTCGACGTCGATGGCGGCCTGCTCGTCGTCGATCAGCTTGTTGATCGGCGTGCCCGGGTCGTGCGTCAGCAGCGCGGCCAGCGCGAGGCGGCCCAGGTACTGGTGGCGGCGGCTGACCACGTACAGGTGGTCGGTGTGCTCGGGCAGCTCGCCGCGCAGGCGCAGGTAGCGCAGCACGACGTCGACGGTGGTGTCGGTTCGCACCGTCACCACGTCGGGGTTCATCAGGCGGCCGGCGGTGTCCTCCGGGTACGACAGCACCTGCTCGAGCCGCTCGCGGTTCTCGCGGTCCATCGACTTGAGGACTTCGTCGATGACCGTGTCGGGCAGGTCTTCGACCAGGTCGGCCAGGTCGTCGATTTCCAGTTCGGAGGCCGCGGCGATGATCTCGTCCGGGTCCATCTCCGCGAGCAGGCTCTCGCGCACTTCGTCGCCGACGTGGACCAGCACCTCGCCGTCGTCCTCGGCATCGACCAGGCCCCACACGATCGTGCGCTTGGCCGGCGGCAGCGACTCGAGCAGGTTGCCGATCTCGGCGGGGGAAAGGGTGTTGACCAGCCGGCGCACCGGACCCAGACGACCGCTGTCGAGCGCATCGGAAAGCAGGCGCAGCTGTCGTGCGGTCTTGTCGTGGCGGACGGCTTCGGCCATGCGGGGCTTCCGGTGGCGCATCGCACCACGATGGCGCGACAGGGCTAGGTGTTCATGGCGCGCATTATCGCCCCTGAAGGCGATAAAGCACAGCCCGAGCGGGCCGTGTCATCGGCAAGGCCACGTGGAAGGGTGTGATCGAAGGGTGTCAGGGCCGATGCGAAGGGGCGTTGCCGTGGATCCACTCTTCGATGGCCGAACGATCGCGCGCGCGCAGGAGTGACGCTGCATTGGCCTTCAATTGGGCCAGGCTGCAGTGGCGGATCGTGCGGCGCAGTTCCAGCAGCGTCGCCGGATGCAGGCTGAACTCGGTGAGGCCCAGTGCCAGCAGCATCGGCGCGAAATGCGGATCGCCGGCCATTTCCCCGCACACCGCGACCGGCTTGCCGCGTGCATCGCCGAGGCGGATGACGTCGCGGATCAGGCGGATCACCGCCGGATGCAGAGGCGTGTAGAGGTTGGTCAGCGCCTCGTTGTTGCGGTCGGCGGCCAGCAGGTACTGGACGAGGTCGTTGGTGCCGATCGACAGGAAATCGACCGAGCCGATGAAGGTCGGCAGCGCGATGGCCGCGGCAGGCACTTCGATCATCGCGCCCAGCGGCACCTGCTCGGCGACTTCGTGGCCTTCCTCGCGCAGTTGCGTGGTCACGCGCTTGAGCAGGCTGCGGACCGCGCGCACTTCCTCGCGGCAGCTGATCATCGGCAGCAGGATGCGCAGCGGGCCGTAACCGGACGCGCGCACCAGTGCGCGCAACTGCGACTCGAGCAGGCCCGATCGCGCCAGCGACAACCGCACGCCACGCAGCCCCAGTGCCGGGTTGGGTTCGTCGCGCAGGGCCAGCCCGGTGCGGTCGGCCTTGTCGGCGCCCAGGTCGAGGGTGCGGATGGTCACCGTGCGTCCGGTCATGCCGAGCACGACATCGCGGTAGACGCGGAACTGCTCTTCCTCGTCCGGCAGCTCGTTGCGCTGCAGGAACAGGAACTCGGTGCGGTACAGGCCGACGCCGGCGGCGCCCAGCGCGTGCGCCTCGGCGACGTCGTCGCGCGACTCGGCATTGGCGAACAGCTTGATGTCGACGCCGTCGAGGGTGCGCGTGGGCTCGCGGCGCAGGCGATGCAATTGCTTGCGTTCGCGCGCCAGTTCGCGCACGCGGCCGCGATGCGAGCGCAGGTCGTTGGCGTCGGGCTCCAGCACCACGCGCCCGGTGGCGCCGTCGACGGCGAGCACGTCGCCGTCGTTGATCTTCTGCAGCGCCTGCGCCGCACCGACCACATAGGGCAGGTGCAGGCTGCGCGCCAGGATCGCGCTGTGCGAGAGCACGCTGCCGCTGGTGGTGACGATGGCCATCACCCCCTGCGCCTGCAGCTGCACGAGCTCGGCCGGGGCGACGTTGTCGGTGACCAGGATCTCGCCGGCGACACCGGAGATGCCGTTGTCGTGGCGATGCAGGGCGGCATGGACGCGGCCGATGACCTGGTCGATGTCGTCGACGCGGCTGCGGAAGTAGGCATCGTCCATGGCCTGGAAGACCGAGGCGATGCGGTCGCGCTGCAGGCGCAGCGCGTAGTCGGCGGAGTAGCGGCCGGTGCGGATCAGCTCGTCGAGGCCGTTGAGCAGTTCCGGGTCGTCGAGCAGCAGGCTGTGCAGGTCGAGGAACTCGCCGACCTCGTGCGCCAGTGCGCCATGCAGGCGCTCGCGCAGCGCGAACATCTCGCCGCGGACGGTGGCGATGGCGGCGTGCAGGCGCGCGACTTCGGCTTCGACCGCCTTGGCCGGGATGTGCTCCTCGAGCACCTCGAGCACGTGCGGCAGGCGGACACGGGCGCGGCCGAGGGCGCTTCCGCGCGATGCACCGTGTCCGTTGAACTCCTGCCTCATTCCTTTACTCCGGTGGTGCGACGGGGCGTCAGCTGTCTTCGTCGAAGCGGCGCTCGAACAACGAAACCACCGCCTGCGCGGCACTGGCTTCGTCTTCACCTTCGACCCGCAGCTTGACCTGGGTGCCCTGGCCGGCAGCAAGCAGCATCACCCCCATGATGCTCTTGGCGTTGACCTCGCGGCCCTTGGCGGTGAGCGTGGCGCTGCTGCGGAAGCCCGACAGCGCTTGGACCAGCTTGGCGGTCGCGCGCGCATGCAGGCCGAGGCGATTGGTGACGGTCAGTTCGTGTTCGATCATCGCCGATTCCTCGATCCGGTCACGCGCCCGTTACGATCCCGCCGGGCCAGGTCACGCTTGCTCTGCCGAAGCCATTCCATTTCGTACTGCTCCTGGGTACTGCTCAAGATGGCGTCCTATGCTTCATCCACGATCGCGCCGTTGCGCGCCCCGGCGGCGGCCACGGCGGGCAGCTCGTCCAGGGTCAGGTCGGCGTAGTTCATTACCCGCAGCAGCATCGGCAGGCTCAGTGCCGACACGCGCCGGACCGGCGTGCCCAGGCGGGCGACCTTGGCGGCGAGGTTGCTCGGCGTGGCGCCGTAAAGATCGGTCAGCACCAACACGCCTTCGCCGCCATCGACGCGGCGCAATGCGGCGCTCGCCAGTGGCAGCAGGGCGTCGGGGTCGCCGTCGAACGGGACCTCCAGTGCCTCGGTCCGCAGCGGCAACGGACGCATGAGCCGCCCGGCCACCGCGATCAGCGCGTTGCCTATGCCTTCATGGGTGATCAGGAGGATGCCGACGGCCATGTCGCCAAGTTAGCAGAGGCGGGTGACGGGCCGGAAGCGCTCGCCAGCAAAAGAAGCGGCCCGCATCGCTGCGGGCCGCGGTGGGCGATCGCCTGAGCGACCGCGTGGGCGCCATCGGTGAGGGGGCATCACTTCGACGGCGGGGTGGTGTCGTCCTTCGGAGGCGTCTCCTGGCCTTCCACCGGCGGTGGCGTGGGCGCGCCAGACTCCGGTGTCGTCGTCGCCGGCGGGGTGGTGTCGGCCGGTGGCGTGTACGTATCCGGCGGCGGCGGCTCGGCCGGGGGCGGTGTCTCCACGGGCACGGGCGTGGTGGTCTCGGTCTTCTGGCAGCCACCCAGGGCCAGCGCGGACGTGAGCGCCAAGGCGAGGGCGGCAGCGATCGGGTAGGAGCGATGGGAGAGGGTCGATCTCATGGAATGCCTCCTTGTCAGTACTGGCTTGCGCCACCCTGGCTGGCGGCGTATTCGGTTTCGGAAAGCTGACCGTCGCCATCGCGATCGGCCTTGGCGAACTGGCTGGTCAGCCTGGCATCGACGGCCGCTTCGTCCTTGCTGACCTTGCCGTCGGCATTCACGTCCATGTCGCGGAAGCTCATCATCTTCGGCGTCGTGTCCATGGGCTTGTCGGGCGGTGGCGTCGTTGTCGGCGGTTCGGTGCGCTGGGCAAGCGCCGGCGTGGCGAGCACGGCGAGAAGGACGAGGGGAAGCGCGCGGCTTCGCACGGACATGGTTCGAACGGACTGGGTTCGCATGGGCATTCTCCGTGGTGGAGGAGCGCTGCCTTGCAACGCACCCCAACCCTAACCGCATGCACGCAAGCCAGATGCAAGCAAGCTGCAAATATTTCGTGATGCGAAAGCCCGCAGCGACGCGAAGTCAGGAAGGATTCACGGCAATCGGCCGCAAGGCCGCGTCAGTCCAGTTCGCGGTGGTGCACCGCAACTTCTTCCCAACCCTGTGCACGCGCATGTTCGGCGAGGCGTTCCGCCAGGTAGACCGAGCGATGGCGGCCGCCGGTGCAACCGAACGCGATGGTCGCGTAGCTGCGCGCGCTGTCGACATGCAGCCGCGGCAGCCAGGTGTCGAGGAACTGGCTGATCTGGTTGGCGAACAGGTTCACGTCCGGCTGCGCTTCCAGATAGGCGCGGATCGAGGCATCGCGTCCGGACAGCGGACGCAGTACCGGATCCCAGTGCGGATTGGGCAGCGCCCGCGCATCGAACACGAAATCGGCATCGGCCGGAACGCCGCGGCGATAGGCGAACGATTCGAACAACAGCGACATGCCGGTATCGCCACCGATGCAGAACTCGGTGATCACCTGCCGGCGCAGCTGGTGCACGTTGAGTTCGCTGGTGTCGACCACCGCATCGGCGATCGAGCGCAACGGCTTGAGCACCTGGCGCTCCAGCGAAATCGCGTCGGCCAGCGACAGCCCCAGGTGGCTCAGGGGATGACGACGGCGCGTGTCGGCATAGCGCTTGAGCACGGTCGAGTCGCTGGCGTCGAAGAACACCAGCTTCGGATCGAGCCCGAGCGCGCCCACCGCCGACAACCATTCGGGGATGTTGCTCAGGTCGCTGTGGCGGTTGCGCACGTCGATGCTGACGGCGAGCTTGGCCGGTGCGCCGTCGTCGGCGCGCTGCACGCTGGCGACGAACTGCGGCAGCAGGTCGGCCGGCAGGTTGTCGACGCAGAAGTAGCCCATGTCCTCGAAGGTCCGCAGCGCCACTGACTTGCCCGATCCGGACATGCCGCTGACGATGACCAGGGAGGGGGTGGGTGTTTCGCTCATGGGCTGGGTGGTCTTTGTCTGGTGTGGCGCGGCGTCACGAATCGCCGCGTTCGAGGAAATTGCTATGGCGCGCGATGAACGCCGCCGCCGGATCGAGCCCCTTCATGCGCAGGCTGTGCAGCCGCGTCGCCGCTTCGGTCAGCACGGCCAGGTTGCGGCCGGGCATGACGGGCAGGGTGATCATCGGCACGTCGAGGTCGAGCACCCGGCGCACGCCGCTGTCGCCGGTGAGGCGCTCGATGCCCATCGGCTTGGGCTCGGTCATCGGCTTGGCCAGGTGCACGATCAGTCGCAGGTACTTGTTATTCTTGACCGCGGTGTCGCCGAACATCTGGCGGATGTTGAGCACGCCCAGGCCGCGAACTTCGAGCAGGTCCTGCAGCATTTCCGGGCAGGTGCCGTCGAGCACGTCGGGCGCGATCTGGGTGAATTCCGGCGCGTCGTCGGCGACCAGGCGATGGCCGCGCGTGACCAGTTCCAGCGCCAGCTCGCTCTTGCCCGAGCCCGATTCGCCGGTGATCAGCACGCCGATGGAGTAGATCTCCATGAAGACGCCGTGCAGCGTCACCCGTGGCGCGAGCGTCCGCGCAAGGTGGTACTGCAGGTGGTTGAGCAGTTCGTGGCCACGACGCGGCGAGACCCACAGCGGCGTCTGGCTTTCCTGCGCTGCGATGCGCAGGTCCTCCGGGCAGGCCTGGTCCTTGCTGATGACCAGCGCGAGCGGACGGAACTGGATGATCTTCTCGATCGTCTCCCAGCGCAGGCGCGAGTCGAGCGCGTCGAGCCAGGCCAGTTCCTCGGTGCCGAGGATCTGCACCTTGTTCGGATAGATGGCGTTGAGATAGCCGGCGAGCGATGGCCGGCGTGCCACGGTGTTGACCGCTTCGAGCACGCGCCGGTCGCCGCCCTGGCCGGCAAGCCAGCGCAGGCTGAGTCGATCGCGTTGCTGGTCGAACAGTTCCCCTGCGCTGATGCTGGTGCTCATGCGGGCCTCAGGCGCGGTGATCGGGCGTGCTGCCCGGCGGGCGCCGTGCGCCCGCGCGGACAGGAGTGCTGGACCAGGTGTGCTCGACTGCGTGCGCGACCTTGGCCGCGCTCAACGATTCGTCCAGGGGCATGGAGTAGGAAGGGTGTCAGCCGAAGCTGTCGCTGCGTGCGGCGCTTTCGCCGCGGTGGTGGTCCACGACCTTGCTGCGGTGTTCCTTCAGCAGCCGGTCGAGCTTGTCGGAAAGCAGGTCGATCGCTGCGTACATGTCGATGGCAGCGGCGTCGGCGTGGAGGGTGCGGCCGGCGATGTTGACCGTGGCCTTGGCGCGATGATTGGGTTTGTCGAGGCTGAGCTGTGTGCGGACGTCGAAAGCCTGTTCGCAATGCCGTTCCAGTCGGGCCAGCTTGCTTTCGACGTAGTCACGCAGTGCCGGTGTGACTTCGATCTGCTGGCCGTAGGTTTCGATACGCATCGGAGACCTCCTTTACGTCGCAACGGGAAGACAGGATGGCACGACCGGTGCGATGTGCAAGTGGCCGGCGTCCACAGTTTGGCCCATGTGGCCCGGAAGGCCTTGATCCGTCGATGTTTTTGGCCGAAAGCGTAAACCGTGCTGCAACGTGCACGGCGTTTTAACGCGTGCGCCTCAGTTCAGCCGACCCTCGGGCCAGCTTCAGCCCATGCGCACGCGATCCTGCGAGGAGGGGATGCTCATGGCTTCGCGGTACTTGGCGACCGTGCGCCGCGCCACTGGCACGCCTGTTGCCTTGAGCGTCTCTGCCAGGCGCGCATCCGACAACGGCTTGCGCGGGTTCTCGGCTTCGATCAGGCGGCGGATCATGGCCTGGATGGCCGTGCTGGAGGCCTCGCCGCCGGCGCCGGTGTCGATGCCCGAGGCGAAGAACGCGCGCAGCGGAATGGTGCCGCGCGGCGTGCGTGCGTACTTGCGGGCGATCGCGCGCGAAACGGTGGATTCGTGCAGGCCGACTTCGCCCGCGACCTCGCGCAGCGTCAGCGGCCGCAGCGCGCTGTCGCCGAATTCGAGGAACGCCGCCTGTTGCTTGAGCAGGCAGCGCGCGACCTTGATCAGCGTCTCGCCGCGCGCTTCCAGGCTCTTGAGCAGCCAGCGCGCTTCCTGCAGGTGGCCGCGCAGGTAACTGGCGTCGGTGCCGCTGGCGTGGCGGACCATGCTTTCGTAGCCGCGATGGATCGCGATGCGCGGGCGCATGCCGTCGGCCAGCGCAACCCGCCACAGGCCGTGCTGGCGCCAGATGACCAGGTCGGGGGCGATGTAGGTGTCGCTGGCGATCGCGCCGATCTGCGCGCCGGGGCGCGGGTCGAGCGAACGCAGCAGGTGCACGGCGGTTTCGACTTCACCCAGGTCCAGGCGCATTTCGCTGGCCAGGCCGGCAACGCCGACCTTGGGCAGCCGCTCCAGCGGGCCGTTGGCCAGCTGATGGGCCAGTGCCTTGCCCGGCGTCTCGCTGGCGAACTGCGCCAGCTGCAGGCGCAGGCATTCGCCCAGGCTGCGGGCGCCGACGCCGACCGGGTCGAACTGCTGCACCTGGTGCAGCACGGTGGTGATTTCTTCTTCGCTCGCCTCGACCGACGGCGCCAGCGAGGCGGCGATGGAGTCCAGCGGTTCGCGCAGGTAACCGTCGTCGTCGATGGCCTCGATCAGGGCCACGCCGATCAGGCGGTCGCGCGGCGACAGCGGGCTCAGGTGCAGCTGCCACAACAGGTGGTCGTGCAGCGTGTCGGATTCGGCGACCTGCTCGGCGACCGGCGCGTCGTCGTCGCTGTCGGCCGGGCCGATGCGCTCGTACCACGGCTCGCCGTCGTTGCTGCCCCATTCGGCCTCGGGCGGCAGGTGCTCGGTGGGCGAGTCTTCATGCGACGACGAATCGCTTGCGCCGTTGCCATTGGTGACGCTGATCGCGACTTCGGTCCAGTCGAGCAGCGGATTGCTTTCCACTGCCGCCGCCAGTTCAGCTTCAAGCTCGACTGCCGACAACTGCAGCAGGCGGATCGCCTGACGCAGCTGCGGTGTCATCACCAGCTGTTGTCCGAGTGCGGCTTGGAGGCGGGGCTTCATTGTCTGAGACTAACGCGACCGGGGGAGGTCGACGGCCGTGCCGCGTTCGTCGCGATGCGCGTTCCGCGCACCACATCCTTCATCGACCGGACATCACAGACAGGACATCACAGTCGGAAGGTTTCACCCAGATAAACGCGTCGGACATCGGGATTTGCAAGCAGCGCGTCGGGTGCTCCCTGCGCGAGCACGCCACCTTCGTTGAGAATATACGCCCGATCGCAAATACCCAAGGTCTCGCGAACGTTGTGGTCGGTGATGAGCACGCCGATGCCGCGATTCTTGAGGTGGCGCACGATTCGCTGGATCTCGCCGACCGAGATCGGGTCGACGCCGGCGAAGGGCTCGTCAAGCAGCATCAGCCGCGGCTTGGCCGCGAGCGCGCGGGCGATCTCGACGCGTCGGCGCTCGCCGCCGGAGAGGCTGGCGCCGATCTGGTCGGCGACGTGGTTGACCTGCAGTTCGTCCAGCAGGCTGGCCAGTTCGCGCTCGCGCCCGGCCTTGTCGAGGTCCTCGCGCAGCTCCAGTACGAGGCGGATGTTGTCGGCCACGCTGAGCTTGCGGAACACCGACGGCTCCTGCGGCAGGTAGCCGACGCCGTACTTGGCGCGCGCATACATGGGCTCGGAGGTGATGTCCTTGCCGTCGAGCACGATCTGCCCGGCATCGGCCGGGACCAGGCCGACGATCATGTAGAAGCAGGTGGTCTTGCCGGCGCCGTTGGGGCCGAGCAGGCCGACGACTTCGCCGGCATCCAG
>Ga0209025_1003536_pt1 | contig 14653 bp, 10 predicted proteins | sample AraplaMF_Col_mLB_FD_184256 | JGI IMG/M metagenome (GOLD analysis project Ga0209025, IMG submission 184256) | Arabidopsis root microbial communities from the University of North Carolina, USA - plate scrape MF_Col_mLB (SPAdes) (version 2) | ecosystem: Host-associated > Plants > Roots > Endosphere... | reverse complement strand
TCTTGCGCTCGGAAGCCTGCTTCTCTCTCTCTACCGCCTGGTCTCGCAAGCCGTTCAGAGCACCAAGCTGGGCATTTACTGCGGAGACAAAGCTGTCTGTGGGGCCAGCCAACCGCTCATACAGTGGCTCGAGACGGCTTCCCAATGCCTGCAAATCATCGAACACCCATGACGACGCCCGCAATGTGTCCACGTCCGAGGCAGACTGCAGGGCAACCAGGGGCGCTTGCCAGGAATCGGCCGACAAGGACTCGAGCATTGAGAGCGCCTGTGCGACCTCCCCGATGGCTGTACGAACCTCGCGGAAGTCGTTCGGGACTGCAAGCCCAATCAATTGCCGACTATGAGCAAGCAAAGCCTGAACTTGCTTCACCCCTACTAGCAGTTCGCCCACCGCCCCGCTCAAGGCCTTCTGAGCTTGTGCTGCCCGGTCGTCGAGACGCTCCTTCTGATTGGCAGCGGGAATACCCGACAGCTTGGCCTTGATGGTCACCAGTCCGTCCTGATAACCGCCCCTCTCGTCATTTAGCTGACGAGCGAGTTCATTCTGTGCGGCAAGCCTCTCGTTGAGCCCATCGATGGCGAGTTTTGCTTGCTCAAGCCCTCTCTCGTCGTCACGGAGATTGCGGCGAGCAAGGAGAGCCTGATACACCATGGCATTTTCATAGGACTCACCCGCCTTGCGCGCGACCTCGCCAAGCATTTCGAGACGAGCAACGCTTTCCTTCAGTCGCTCTCCTTCGTGGCGGAGGCTATGGACTTGGCGCATAAGGTCGCTGATTTGACCGATGCGTTGGGAGTGCTGCTGTGGGTCGTGCTCGAGAATCTGCGTCTTGACCAACTCGTCCACGCTGCCGATGGGCTTGTGCGCGATGGCTTGCGTCCAAGCCCTGGCGGCGGCTTCGGCTTCCTGAAAAGAAACCACCTTCTGGCCCCGAAAACGCCCGTACAGCTGGCAGAGATATTCGCGCTTGTTGTCCCTAATATTAAGTACGTGAGGGTAGTGGGCCTTTAGGTGAGATTCCACCCGCTCGACCTCGACCACACTCATGTTGCCTTCCAGGTCCAATGCAACCAGGTCATCGAACTTCAGTTCGGCGTCGTCGATGATGAGCAAGGCCAGCCGCTCCTGGACAGCCTGGCGCCGGTCGCCAGACCCATCTACCCGAGCTGCGGCCGCAACGAGGGCTGTAAAGCTCTTGCCCGTCTCTCCCTCGCTCGGGCGAAACACCAGACCCACGTACCCATGAGCGCCATCTGGGCGAGCAAACAGGTTATCTTCGGCACCAACGATGTACGACCACAAGGTACGCTTGGTTTTCCCGTTGCGAGCACTCTGATTGGTTTCGTCTTGGCCTGGGTTGTAGCTGAAGATATGCTGGTAGACGGCTGTCATGCCGGTCTGAAGCGCATCGAGCATCGTAGACTTGCCAGAGCCAGTCGGACCGGTCAACAGGGTCATGTTTCCCATGGGGTACTCGCCCGGCCGCAATGACCCCCAATTGACGAGAATAAGGGACTCGAGCTTCATTGGGCGGCCTCATCTTCCGTTTCCGATACCGGCTCAGGTGCTCCACCATCGAGAGCAATCGCGAGGGCGTCTTCACTGATGATGCCCAGGATGGTCCGCCGGATAGCGATGAGGGCGTCTTCATCGGACATCGAGAACGTCGCGCTCACGCGTATTAGCCGGTGTCGCTTCAGCTCCCGGAGCAGTTTGTCCCGGTCGCCGGCAAATTCTGGCAATGGACGCTTGAGCTGGGTCTGCAGCGTCGCGGCAAGTTCGTCGAACCGGATGAGCACTTCACCTTCGTCAGTGAGGTTCAAGCCACCTTCCATGAGCCCCTTCTGGTAAAGGAAGCGAAGAGCAAGGGCGGCAGCCACAAATTCAGGAGATAGTTTTGCGCGCAACGACGGGGCCGGTTCTGAGCTTTCTGGAGTGATGCCCGGAGCCTGGGCACCTGGGGCATAGAGCCGAAAGAACTCACCCTTTGTGTCGTGATACAGGAAAAATCCAGCCAAGCTGAAGTATTCAACTAGCAGGTTTTCCATCCGGCGCGCGTCGTCATATAAGCGCGCCTCCATGCCGTCCTCATCCCGGACAACGATGCCATAGGCGAAGAGTCGAGCAGCGACCTCCTGAAGTCGGTCGAGCTTCAGACCGGAAGGCTGCAAATGTTCAAGCGCGGCTGTTGTCAGACTCATCGTCGAACTCAATCAAAAAATCGTTTGCGGTGTAGAAATCATTGATAAGGCGGGTGGGCAGCTTGGTCGCTTTGACGTCTGAGCCCCGATAGGTGCGTATAGCCTCTACAGCCTGCATAGCCCGTAGAACATCCGTGGCCGTTGCAACCGGCAAGCTCGAAAGACGCAGGGCCCTATTGCGGAGTCGCAGTTCGCGACGGAGGCTTTCCAGAACATCATTGTTTGACAGGGCGAACGCTCCGGCCTCAGCCCGATGCATCGCCGCAGCCAACCTGGATTCCCGACTGACTCGAGGCTGCACTGTCACGGCCAAAGCCTTCCGCCTCTGAGACGCTGACCGGAGCTTGAAGGAGGCGGGGTCAATGACACGGACCGCCGCGCACGCAATGGCATCTCCCAGCTTCAGAAGCATTGCGGTTTGGGCATCGCCTTCTTGCTCGGACACTAGAGTAATAGCTTTGCTGTAGTTGTGCCTCGTCTGGCCGCCTCGAAGAAGCATCGCCTGCTGGACGATACTCGTTGCGCGGCGAACATAGATGTTCATGGCTTTGAGCAGCTCTGGGTGCTTGGTGGTGCAAGCGGCCTCAACCATTTCCTCCACGCGGTCCAGCATCCAATCGAAAGTACTCTCGGCTTGGTTGTCCGTGTTGGCCCAGGAGGCGATGTCCCGCAGTTGCAGTTCAAGTACGTCGAACTTCTCCTCTTCAAGGCTGCGCAACTTGTTGATAGCTTCCCTGATGGCCTGCCGATGACGCTCCACGTTGTCAGCTGTCATCTGCTTCTTGAAGTCCTTCTCGAATCTGTCAAGAAATTCGATGAACTCATCCCATGGAGTTCGGGATGCTTCCGACATCAAGCGGCGGACTAGCTCCTGGAAGTAGTCGACCCCCTCAGACAGGTCACTGATGACCTTCTCGGCGTAGTCATAGGCATCCACCACATCGTAGGCATCCACGTTCTTCAAGGCCGCTTCAAGAGCGTTACGGCAACCGCGAACGTTACGCTGACGACTACGGGTGCGCAGCCGGCTCAATGACCAGAGAGCTTCCGCGAAAAGCTTGCCGGGACGGGTGAATCGATAGGCAGTAACAAGCCCTACGCGGTCTCCGAAGGCTTCCAACCAGCCATCCTTGAGCAGACTTCGAATCAATGCTCCTGCGAGTTGCTGCACATCGCCACTGTCGATGTCCGCGAGCTCATCGTCATCCACTGCACCCTCGCCAATCACTGCTGCTGCGTGCTCCTGAATTGCGGGCATCAGGACATCTCGCAGGCTGTCTCGGTTCAAGTTCTGGGAGTAATCCGCACCCGGCCCATGCAAACGCTCGTAGAGCGACCGAAGGCACTCCGCCACGAGTTCCCGCCGCTTGCCGTTGAGTGGTCGGAAGAAGTTTTGACGTTCGGCCTCGAAGAACATGGAGATTCGGCTTGCTGACGGTTAGCTGGCTTCACCCAGCAATAAGTCGGGTATTGCGATTCTTCCACCCGCGCCTGCACTAGAAGCTATTGAATTCACTGACATACTGGCACCCATAGCACCGGTCAAACCGCAATCGGCTCGCATACTTCAACTGAGAATTGCATGAGGTCGTGCAAGACTTCATCAAACTCGTGGTTGGAAACCGGGTGAGCACCTATAAGCTCCTCAAGGCGTGACCTAGTCACAAGCTCGACCTGGTTCGCCTCAGCCTGCGCCACTGCCGCACGGGTAAAAGCTTGGTTTGTCACAGCGAGCCTGCGGAACTTCGTGCACCGAAAACGGGCTTGATAGCGCGCGGCGCCCGCCGTTACCTCCTTAACGGCATCCCAGCCAACTTCGGCCGACTTGGAGCTCTTGCACTGAAGCAGCTCCCCTGCTCGGCCTTTGAGAGCAACCACGTCGATTCCCCCGTCGCCGCCTCTCTTGGGCGTCACGGTCGCCTGGAACCCTTGCTTGTTCCACAAGAGGCAGCAGAAAACCTCAAATGCCTCGCCATCCATACGGTCGACATCATCCATCGTAAGGTAACGCTTCGGGATGGCCTCGCCAGTGCCGCCCTCGTCAACGAGGTCCTTGAAGCTTGCGTCCTTACCAGCACCATTCAGCATAGCCGTCAACCCTCCATCATCGAGGGTTGCTCCCGCCAGACCTGCCTTGCGCTTGAGAAGCTGGTCCAATCTGACCTCAAAGGTGTTGAAGTCGTCAGCAACTACGGTCGGGCAATACACGAAAACATCCCGCTCCTGCCCAATGCGAAACGCACGGTCGGTTGCTTGAGCCTCCTTGGAAGGGTTCCAGGCACGAGTGAAGTGGAAGACGTGATTTGCCGCGGTGACGTTCAATCCAGCGCCGGCGGCAAGGGTAGACAGGATGATGACGTCGAATCCCGGCTTTGACGAAAACTTGTCTATATATCCCTGACGGCCCTGAGAGTCGCCGTTGATGATGTACGGGCGGATGCCGAAGGTTTCTTTGAGGAAGTAATACAGCGCTGCCTGTGCCTCACGAAGCTCCGTGAATACAATGGCTTTTTCGCCTGCTGCTTTGACCTCAGCGAGATGTTCAAGAAGCCAACCCAGCTTTGGTGAGTTGGCAAGATGCGCATCTCGTCCAGACTTGTCAATGAGGAACTTCGTACCGGGCAGACAGTAGGGCTCAGCACAGACAGCCTTCATGAGATGTAACGCGCCAAACGACAACTGCGCGCGCTTTCGCCCATTTGACTCTTTGGCGGCGTCCTGAAGTTTCTTCAAGCCCCCCTTGTAGAGGATGCGCTGGTGCTCTGTGAGACCGATTTCCAGACGCTCTTCAGTGCCAAGTGCTGGCTTGAACTCCAGCTTGGTCTGCGCGACCTTCTTCAGCGCAAAGTACTTCATCGGCAGGTCGGCCGCAATGTCAGCCTTCGTGCGACGCAATGTCTGAGGTGCGATGGCAGTCTGGAGACGCTTGAGTGCTTCCTTCTGTTCATCGGTTTCACATTCAATTGGGCGCCGATAGGTCTTTCCAAATTCCTCCAGGGCACCCAGCAAGCCCGGTTGGACCAAGTCAAATAGACACCAAAGGTCGGCCAAAGAATTCTCGACCGGTGTACCCGTACACGCAATGCGGAAATCTGCCTTCAGCTTTTTCGCAGCGAGAGTGACCAGCGTCCCTGGAGTCTTGATGCGCTGAGCCTCATCACAAATGAGAAACGCAAAAGGTTGCTTGGCCAACGAGAACTCGTATGAGGTCAGTACCTCGTACGTGGTGATAATAACCTTCGCCGTTCCGACCCAGCTTGGCTTCAACAGGTCATCAATGCCCTTGTCCCGCAGCTGACTGTCGATGAGGCTAGACGGTTGCTTGCGCTCCTTCAGCTCATCACCGTAAAGAACCAAGACTTCAGGGAAGGAGTCATTGAAAAACTTCCTGGCTTCGTTGGCCCAGTTCTCGAGGAGGCTCTTGGGTGCAAAGATGACCGAGGGAGCGGCATTAGGATTGCTCTCGTAATACCAAGCGAGCACCGACAGCAATTGAAGCGTCTTGCCGAGTCCCATGTCGTCCGCAAGCAAGGCTCCGCGGCACTCGGCGGGAGCCTTCGAAACTAGATGCTGAAACCATGCAACGCCTTGAAGCTGGTGCTTCTTGAGCTCAATGCCTGGTCGCAGACACCTGGGCAGCTGAGCATGCCAATCGGGCGGCAGCGCTAGCGATGTCCTGCGCTCCTCGAAGTAGTCGACGTCGTGGAAGTTGGTCTTAACCAAGAGCGTTTGGCGAGTCTTCTTCTCTTTCGCCTGAGAGGTACGTTCCCCTTCAACCCTCTCTTGAGCCTTGACCATACTCGTGAAGCTATCAGCGAGCGTACGCGCTTGCGCCGTGGCAATTGGAGTCGGCAGGCTGGCATTTTTGACATCTGGAAGCCCTCTTTCCTCGGCCTCCTGCACCTGCTTGTCGAATTCCTGCACCCACTCCTCTGTGAGGGGAACCAGCACCTGGCCTTCATGCCCTTGCAGCGTCACCTTGACCATCGGCGTCAGGTCCGACGGCAGCCACCCGCTGCCCCCCTCGCTTTCCTTCTTTTCCTTCTGGAAGACGGGCACGTAGACGGGCTTGGCCACACCAATCCCCTCGACGCGTCCGCTATAGCCGTCCAGTTCATAGATGTCGTCGAAGCTGATACGCTCGGCCGGCTGCGTGCGCCAAAGGTGAGCCAACTGAAGTCCCTGCTCAAGCTGCACAGTCGATTCTGCGTCAACGGTTAGGTCATACTCGTCCCAGGGGAAGCGTTCCCGGTCCTGTTCCAGCGCTTCCTTGAGCGCCAGGAGAAACGCATCCAGTTCGTCAACCGTCTTGAAATCTTTGCAATCAGTTCTAGCCGAACCGTCCCCAAAATGCTCAGTGACCACAAGTTCGACCGCATTTAGCCGTCCGTGCTCAGTCCTAGCGACAATGTTGAATACCGCCGCGACCGCACCTGCCTCCGCACGGTCTGCCTCGAACTCTTCCGTCTTTAGTACTTCGTGTGCTGCGTCACCAAGGAATGCAAACGGATTGTGGACAAATTTCTCGGCCTTCACTCCGGCTACACGACGCCCAGGCATCTCACGTTTGATAACGTTGAGCACCTTCCGAACTGGCTCGGAGATGACGACTCGTATGCGCCCCGAGCCACGCGTGAGGTCGTAATGGGGCTGGACCGCATTGAACCCATCGAAGGCAGTCAACCAGCCGTCGGGAGCCCCCTCAAAAGTTGGAGAGACAGTCAATACCCGCCCGAACGGCGTATCTTCTTTTGAAAGAGGGAGGCGCAGCGTGTCGGGTGTCAGAACAAGTGTCGTCTCGAGGTAGGGACTTGCATAGAGGGCCCCGGCCCGGTCAGCTATTCGGCGAATTCGCCCCCAGGCTAGCTCTTGGGCGTGTTGCGTCTTCTCGTTATCACCGCGATGGTGGAATGCGGAAACCTCTGCTGCCGTAGCCCATGCAGCAGCCGACAGCATCTGCGACTCGCCACCCACCGTCGCCACTGCACCATCCAAGCGTTCCAGATGAACTTGCTTGGCGCCGTCAGTCCAACCGGTCACCGTAAGCTCGAAGTCTTGACCGGACAGCGCTCCAGAGCTGTCAAGCACGGGACGCAATGGCCCCTGCGGAGGAAGGCCTAGTAGCTTAAGTGCGCCGACATGTTCTGCAGAACCCTGCAGGTCATAGAGGTCACCCCATGGAATGAGTGCGCCCTTGCGGTCTAATCGACAACGGTCTCCTGCTGCAAGCTGCGCCAGATATGCCCCCAAGACAGAGTCATTCGGACCCGCATCATGTACGGCCTCGAGTAGGCCGTCGGCCGTAGACTCGGTCAATTCCCGTGCGAACTCAATACGCACACCCTCCTGTGTCCAAGAAGTTATCAGAGGCGGCTTATCGGCCTTGGGTGCTACCGCCAGCTTGAAGAAATCGAACAGCCCCATTAGGTCTCCGGAAAATACCAAGCCTGCCGGCTATTGGCCCACCTGAAACCGAGTTCCTTTAACTCGGAGCCAAGCTGCACCCGTTGCATTGGGTCCTCGACCCATAACCGTCCACCGCTTACGTTCCGCTTGTCAACTATCGACGCTCCGCGAAAGCGGGTCATCAATCCTCGCAAGGCCGCCATATCCGGACCTCGCCCCAATGGAGTCGACGTCCTTGTCGATTGGTTGTTTGTCGCATAGTCTCTTGCCGTTGACGATACCGCTGCCTCCGCTGAGGAAAAGCCTTTTATGTCAGTACTGTCTGGTCGAATTCCTAACTGACGTAGCTCCGATTCAGCCCTCTCATCCCAGCCTTCCCGGTGCACAATTCGAAGTATGCAATTTGTGCCCTTCAGGTCAGAGCTATCCCCTTGGTAATATCGGCTGTAGCGTTCGAACGAAAGCCGGTCGGCCTGATAGACGTAGCAGGCATTCGGTTTTTTACTGAACTCAATGATGAGATAGGAACCTATCTGCATCATGAAAGCATCCACTTCCGAGTTGCCCGTTAGCTGCGCGTATGCGCCCTCCTCTCGAGCAATCAGGTCCCGAATCTCGGCGTTGTTACGCCTGAGCGCCATCGTGTCGGCACCAAATACCAACCTCGTCCAAGCAATTTGCTTGAGATACTTGGACCAGAAAGCAAGCCGACCTTCGTCCGCGTTGTTCCGGGCGGCCAGTATGTCGAAGAAATCCTTCAGATTTCGCTCATTTACCCAACCGAGCACCATGTGCCATACCGGGTCAGGCACTCTGTTCCAGGCGGTGGCTATCCCTGCGGCCTTCAGCTTTGGATTCTTCCACACCGTTGGCTGACACACGTAGTCCCGCAGCCGTTCATCTTGCTGAGCGGCCTTGCAGGCATGGTAGCGAATGAGGATGGCTTCCAGCGCCTCGTCGCGAAAGCCGGGCTTCCCTTGGATTAGCTTGAGTAGTTGGGGAATGAGTCTTCTGAACTCTGCATCACTCTCCGCCGTTGCACGTCGCACCACTCCCAGAACCAGGGCGTGCCAAAACCAGCTCGACGGCGGGATACCCAAGTCCTCAGCGAGCCGGTCGGTTGGCCCTGTCTCGCCTCGAAGATATGCATGCGAATACTTGTCGACAGGCCTCGCTGACAGTACCTCTGATTCTTTGCGAAGGACATTGACCCAATCCGGGACCTGGTTCTTTCCAGCCTGTTTGTCAACCAACGGCCAAGTTCTCTCTAGGAATGACCGAAGGACCTCCCAGCCCGACCGAGTCACATCATCTTTTGCAAGATTCGGGTCGAAATTGAAGTACGAGTACAGCAGTCCGTGCCAAGTAAGTCGCCAAAGGTCTCCTCGCTTAACCTCGGATTCGTACAAGCCCAGAAGCGCCGAGAACCGCCTGGCCCCAAGCACCATCGCGCCATCCTCCTCGCGGATAGGCTCGCCAATGGCAGAGGCCACTAAGTCTCGTTGCCATGAGTCCAGCTCCTTCCCTCTGAGAAAGCTCAGCGCAGCAGCGTACGCATCTTCTTTCCTGGGCTTCGCCGCTGCAAAACCTTGGAAGATGCGTTCTGCCTCTCGGGTTGGCTTCTCAACGAGCTCAGGCTTGCCAAACTCACCGGAATGCAACCCCATCGACTCGATGACAGCGACGAGGTCTCGATTGAGCTGTTGCAGCGCGGCGGCAGCTAGCACTTTCCGAACTCCTTGCCTTTGAGCACGTCGCTAGCTTCTGGCTGCCTTTCGTCCAGCCCCCAAAAATCCACCTTAAATTCAACGCGCCGGCTCTCTGCCTTGTCCTTCTTAATAGAGTTGAAGGAATAGCCTCCAACCAGGAAAAGCTCCTGCACCTTTCTGAGCTGCTCCGAGGCCAAGGCGTCACCAGATGAAGTACTCTGAAACAGAGCACAGACCACGCTACGACTTCGGTCTAGACTCAACTGCAGGTTATAGAGGTATGTCCCATCCTCGTCCGTAAAGCCCTCGACCACGACGCTTCGCATCCAGCGCTGGCCCTCGGGCGTGTCTTTCGCCTTCAGTAGGACAGGAATGTAGCTACGCAAGAACTGACCGGCCGGGACGCTGATGGTGTAACTGCCGCTATCAAAGCGAACCTCCTTGCCTAGGTCGATACGGTAGTTCTGCTGGTCAACGCCCACGCCACGGCTCTTCGGGTCGTTGGCAATCATTGCCATGACTTTATTGATTGCCGCAGCTCGCTCGATGGTCGCACGTGTCGCTGCGTCAATACTCTGTGTTACTGCAACCAGCGTCACAGCCATCACCACGAGAAAAAGCACCATCAGCGCGGACATGAGGTCCGAGAAGGAAATCCAGAATGGGCTCTCCCCTTCATGTTTGCTTCCCCGCTTGAGAAAGATGCGAGCGAACATGTCAGGCCCTCTTCATGCGCTGTACGGCATTCGCAAGTTCCTGCACGACCCCGTTAAGATGCCCAGTGCCCTGCGCGAGATGGCGGTCGGTCTCAGCAATTGTGGACTTCACTTGGCTGACCAGGGAATTACCAAAATCGGAGAATGCCTTGACCAACGCGGCGTTGACTTGGTCCAAGTGCAGGCGAGCCTCTTGCTCTGATTTCCGCATCGCTTCGGCGCTCGCCTTGATGCTGGAAACAAGTTCTTGGGACACACCGGCCTCCCTCTTGACCGTCTCGATGAGCCCCATAAGGGCAGCTACTTGAGTGTCAACGGTCTTCCTGGTCGAATCGTACTGCTCGAACCCACGCTGCACCGCGGTCGATGCCGTCTGCAACGAAGCAGCAGCGGAAGACAGCGTGTCTGCGACTTTCGTCGAACGCTCGAACACAGCCGACAGCTCGCCACCGGCAGTCTCAAAGCGTTGAGCCGCAGAGCTCATGGTCAACGCTCCTTGATTCATGCCATCGATTGCCCGCAGCGATACCATTCCAAGTGCGTCGACATTTTGCTGAGTTTTCGTGACCTGCTCCGAAACCGCGCCCAGCAAAGTCTCCACCTGTGTAGTCAAGCCGCCGACAAGCTGATTGGTTTGGTTAGCGAGCCGGTCATTCCTTCCGGCCTCCTCCACGGCTGCGGCCCTGCGCGTGCCCTCTAGGCTCTCCATGGCAACTGCCACTTCGCCGAGAACTTTCATCACAGCCTCGTCCATGGCCTGTTTGGACTTGTGCTGCTCCTCGGTCACCAGCCGTCGGAAGTCCTGGACGAACTCGCGCATTTGGTCTGTGAGGTGCTGTTGGTTGTCCGCAGCCTTCCTCATGGCGTCCTCAAGCGTGCCGCTCATCTGATTCGCGGCCTGCTCGTTAGTCTGCTTGATGTCGGCAAGGAGTGCCTGGAGCGACGACTGAACAGCAGACATCGAATCCATCGACCGCTGCATCTGCTCGTTGATGCCGCGCATTTGACCACCGAAGGTGTCTTCCAGCTTGGCCATGAAACCGGTGAGCAGCGTCTCAAGCATCGAGTTGACCTGCTCGCCATTGCCGCGGGCCGTGACCTCCATAGCCTCCCCAACGCGCTTCATCGGTTCCGCAATGGCCGAGGAGATGGATTCACCAATGTGCTTACCGAGCGCCAAGGTCGACGCTTCCTGGGCGGCAATCTGGCGGTCAACCAAGTTTGTCATCATCTTGTGGAGGTCCTCCACAAGAGCGTCCTTCAACTGAGCGGTGCTGGTAGCGTTTTGCTCGGACGACTTGACCAGTCGGGCTAGGTACTCCTCGCCCGCGCCTGTTGAGTAGAGGCTGTCGATGGCATGAGTAAGGTGCTCAACCAACCGATAAAGGTATGCCAACACGAGACGACTGATGAACACCACTAGCATCGCGCAAGCAATAGCCGTCCCTGAAGCGACGAAGGCATGCTGAACACCAAGCAGCAAAGGCCCCAAACCGTTTACCGCATCCTCGATGGGCGTCGGCTTGAATTGTTGAAGGCCATCCAGAAGTCCCGCGAAGGTCCCAATAATACCCAGACCGGTCAGCACACCCGGAAGATGACGAGTGAAGTCATCAAAGAGGCGACCGTCAACCAGCACGTCACGGGTGAACATCGTCTCGGCCGGCACAGTCGCGCGAACTTCTGTCAGGGCAACGTTGCCCGAGCCTGCCATACGCAACTCATGCAGCGTGTCAGCATATTCGGCCCAGAGATGCTTGAGTGGCTCCCACCGAAATGCATTACCGACCTCGGCGGGGTCGGGAGCCCCTTGCTCCTTGCCGAGCGCACGAATCGACCGTAGCGTCGACCAAATCTGCCACCAAACTTGAGTCCCCTTGTATAAGTAACCAATCAGAAATGCCGCCGTAAGCAAAGCGACTGCGAGGAAAACGTACAGCGGTACGCCATGAAGGCTTGCAAGCGATGGATGAAGTGCCCCCAATGTTTTTGTTATTCCGTTCATACCGTCTTTTTCCCCGTTAAAACAGCCGCCTTTTCCTGGCTACCGACTTTATCTTCGCTAATACCGTGCGCCCGGCAATATTCATCCACTAAGACTTCAAACATGTTGGTGAGGCTCCTGCGCTCCTGCGCGGCGGCAGCCTCCAGCTTTCGCTTCATCGTGGGGGTAACCCGAAAGCTCAGCCCGACGGTCTTTTCTGCTTCCATGGACGGCATTTGCGTTTGTATAGCAGACCACCATACAATTCGCCCCCCAAAAAGTCCAACCCCCAAACGGGGGAGGCTGATTCCAGGGGGGAAAACGGCTGGGCGGTTGAATCGGGAGGTGAAACGAGCAGCGGGGAGCTAGTCAGCTTTCAGGCAGGCTTTGGTTTCTCAGCCACAAGCCCCACCAATGAGTCATGCATACCCCGGTCCGCGCAGCGGTGAGTAGCCCAGTCCGGCGAGAATAGGAGGCCAAGGTGCTGGCATCAGGGCCCCACTCCGGCCTCCTTGGCTGCCCAAAGCACATACCCCCGCGGCGGCGGCATCCCTTGTCGAAGGCTCACATGCGACAGTGGAGGAAGGCGTGCGCTAGCGAGCTGGGTTAGCGCCGCAGGCGCTCAGGAAAGGATTCAATAAGGATTAGCTCTCATGAGTCCAGTGAATACTGCCCGGGTAGGAAGTGAATTTTTCAACAGCCGATAGCCGCAAGTCCACTGTTGTTAGCCACAAGTCCACTGCCTTAGCCATCGTGTTTCAATCCTGTAGAGCGCCATGAGCGCCGTATCCTCGCCCCTGAGCAGAGGCCACGGTGTGGCTCGATGGCTCGCCTCGCGGACTGGCAGGAGGTCCCCCCTTCAGCGCAACCAAGCCAATTCCTCCGTCACCCCCCTCCTTGGGGTGGCCCGAATGGCGCGCCGTCGTCGCAGCGGATTTCGAGACCAACCGAAAACCAGCGGGCGTTGCTCCTGCCCCCCCCCGGTGCGTACCGGCCGCTGGCCGAATGTCGCGGCCGCTCTGCGGGCCGGATTTTGCAGCATAATTCCTCGACTATTACGAGGGAAAGAAAATGGCCACAAGAAGAACTCGAAGCCGCGGGACCGAGCCTGCCTACGATGTAGGGCTCTTTCAGAAGTTCATCAGCGACCCGGACCTCGGGCAGGCCATTGAGGCCCTAAAACGCGCGAATGACATTTTCGACATTATCGAGCCACAAGAGACGCAGCATTCGCAGATTCTCCAGTGGCTACTCAATCCGCGCGAAGGGCATGGTCAGGGCGATGCGATTTTCAAGGATTTCCTGACCGCAGCGTGGGCCAGTTGCGATGTCGAGGACGGGCCAAATGCGGAGTTCTTTGCGTACTGGACGCCAGCGCGCATCAGCCTGACAGGATTTCACTCGATACTGCTGCTGCGCGAGTACCGTATCTCGGCGGAGAACCACTTGGACTTCTTCATCGTCGACCCAGTCAACCAGTTCGTCATCGTTGTCGAAAACAAGTACAAAGCGCAGCACGGAAACCAGCAGTTGAACCGCTATCGCCGTTCCGTTCAGCAACTCGTCGAGCGCCATCCGAGCTTCAGGAACTATCACGTTGGGCTCATCGCCCTCGACAAGGGGCGCTCCCGTCAGCTGCAACTGCGCGAGCTGCTCAAGCACTGGGTGTACCTCGACTACACCTGGCTGGAAGCCGGAGCGAGCCGCGCTGAAGCGCAGCTTCGGCGGGGCAATCAGTCCGCGAGTCTGCTCATCTCCTATTGTCAGCGGCAGGCGGACTACGAGCCGCAGGCCGAGAAAGAGGTCGACACCATCCTCGCCCGTCTGACGCGCGAATATCGCCCGTTGCTCAAGCCACTTGCCGAGGCGCGCGCGACCCGCTTGAGCAAAGCACAAAGCCTTACCCCAGGTGAGCCAGATAGCGACATCTGGCTGTTTGCGCAGCACCACCCCGAGCTGGTCAGCCGACTCACGCGACTAAAGAATCTGTCGTTCGTGAAAGCGGACTTCGAGGCAGCCATTCCAGGCGCGGAATTCGACGCCGAGATGAGCGACAACTGGATTCAAATCTTCGAACACAGCTGGCTGCAGTACGCGGAGCCCGATGACGACGAATTGCTCTGGTGGCCGTTCTACCTGCGCGTGCGACTGCTTCCGCCGGAGTATTGGACCGAAGCCGAACAGGAGGCGAGCCCCGAGAACCTGTACCTGGTCGGCGTCGTCTATCGTGAACTGCACCTTCGGAAGGACAAGGCTGCGCGCATCCATGCCGCGATGGTCAATGCGTTCCCGGAGCTTGCCGGCGGGCGACAAAAGGCGAACGTGCGCCGGGTAATGAAGGAAGAAGTCAGGGAAAGCAACCTGATTCCTGAACTGCAGCGCCGGTATCGCCTTCTCTCTAATGCCATTCAGGGCGTCTAGGCGGACCACCGCCAGGGTATGCGGTGCGCGCGGCCGAGTATAGATGTCCGAGACCGGCCGGAGCGGAGACGATGATTGGCTACCCCGGACCGAAGCGCGACCGCACCTGGCTTGGTCTTCAGCGGCAATTGAGCTTGGCCATCGGCGCAACGTACCCTTGGCCGCGCGAGACCCGGTCACGTATCAGCCGTGAGTTTACGGAAGGCTACTTA
>Ga0209025_1003534_pt1 | contig 14661 bp, 10 predicted proteins | sample AraplaMF_Col_mLB_FD_184256 | JGI IMG/M metagenome (GOLD analysis project Ga0209025, IMG submission 184256) | Arabidopsis root microbial communities from the University of North Carolina, USA - plate scrape MF_Col_mLB (SPAdes) (version 2) | ecosystem: Host-associated > Plants > Roots > Endosphere... | reverse complement strand
TGTTTACACAGATTATATAAATACTCTTGGTGAGCTTTTGGTAATGGCACTTTCGAATTATAATTAAATGCTGTATTAGTATTTGCTGATACATGTAATGTAGAAAATGAAGTGAGACTTAAAAATAGTAAACATACTGTAAGGAACCCCTTTATGATAGTGGTAAAAGGGAAATTTATGTCGGATCTGTTCATGATAGTTCCTTTCTATTCTGCTTTTATTTAACTTCGTTTAATTTATCACTTTTAACATTGATGTGGAGCAATAACATCATCTATTTATGGTTTTGTAATGAAAATATCATCTTGCAATATTTTTGTAATAAAACAAATAAAATTAATAGATTTTGAAAAAATTAAGCTGAAATGTTGGCGGAACACTATAAAATGGATGAATGTATCGAGCAAAAGATTTGTAACTGGATAATTTATAGTTTTGATATGAAATAGTAAGTTTTCCTAATTGAACAAACGAGCGCGTTAGTTCAATAAAAATTCTAAATAATTGTTGTAGTAAATGAGTTCATTTATAGTACAAAAAAGGATAGAAATAGCAGATATTATTTCTGCTTTCCTATCCTTCTTTTTACGCATTAAATATGTGGCATTAAATAAAAAAACACTAAACTATCAATATTTTTAATCGATTGCTAGACTTTTAATAAATTTATTTCTCAATAGTGGTCCTAAATTGGTACCGGATTTTTTCAATTATTGATTCAAATGAGTTAATGTCGCACCATATGGAGAGACATCGAAAAATTCACCGTAACCAACCACGTTTCCTTTACCATTAGCAATTACCGACTTTCGAGACGTCCACGTTTCTCTCCATTGCGAAGGAACATCAACTGAACGACGTTTCACAATAATTTTCATTTTTATTGTTTCAATTTGGGCTGGTGTTAAGTTAGCTGTTTTAATTTTTTTAAAGTCAGACAGAATGAGATTTTTTGTTTTTTCAGAAATATACCCGCTCTGCACAAAAATATCAAATAGCAAAGCATATCCTCTTTTTGTCCATAGTCCAAACGTTTTATAATACTTTTCTGCTTGGTCATAATAATAATCAGCAGCTTGTATTTGTCTAGCAACGCCTTCTTTGCTTGATCCAATATTAAATAAATACGTATTCCAAGGCTCGATCACTTGATATTTATTGAATGGATTTGAAATTGAATTCCCCCAAGCAATTTGTTCAGCTTTAGTTTTGTGCATTACTACATCAACAAAAGTATTGTATGAGGTGAAATCATCACCAAATGCAGATTGAACTACTTGTTTGTGTTTCGTTAACAAATCTATTAAGATCGGTTGAAGTGTGTCACTTCCAAAATTTTCTTGAAGTGCACCTAACGACAAACCAGCCCCATCAAAATTCCCACTTGTCAACCCAAAAGCATCTTCAGTTGTTGAGGAAGTTTCATACCAGGCTGTAACTGATAATGCTATTTTCTTTACTGATTGGCTTGCTGGTAATTTCACTGGTTTGATTGTCGACTTCTTATTTGGAATCACTAATTTTTGACCAATGTTAATATTGTTCGATTTTAATTTATTTTGTTTTTTCAATTCAGAAACTGATACCTTATATTTTTTCGAAATAAAATAAAGTGTATCACCTTTTTTCACTTTGTAGACAACCGATGCAGCCTCGATTGGTTTCTCAATTGAGCCAAGTGAAAAAACCAGAGCAAAGCTAATAAGTAAGAGCAATACTCGTTTATTCTTCAATTCTATCATCCTCCTGTTCTAGTTGTTTTATTCTAGTTCAAAGAGTCAGAACTACGATACGAAGCGTACATATTCATCATATTGGAAACGTATTCAAAAAACTAGTTGAAAAAATTTCATGTGGACAAATTTGAGTTTTTTTGATGGAGTACTAGTACTAGGATAGGAGAACTTATAATGCTGGTAAGCAAATGAAAAATGAATTGCTTTGGTATATGTAAAATAAAGTCTTTCTTATGCAACTAACGAGCGCGATAGTTGCATAACAAATAGGAGCTGATTGATCGATCAATTAGCTCCTATTTCAGTATTTGGCAGTTTAGTTGAAAAAATCCTCGCCATTTCCTATGAAAATCGCATACAAATCTAGGTTATTTAAATACGCTTCTCGGCAATAAATTTGTTATGGTCAAGGACAAATTTATACATATAATTGAAATAACCCTGTATATTTTAATGGATACAGGGTTATTTATTATCTACTGGAACAGAAATTGGAGAATCACATACTAACCATTTGTAAATGTTACTTTTTATATGTTTTTATAATATAGTTATCGCCTGCTGAGTTGACCATGTAGCACTGCTGAATGCATGATAATTTGTAACTGCTGCTAGAAAGTCCATATCACTTGTAGTAGCAGTGGCATCATATACAACGGCAGTTTGAAACCCATTTTCGATTAAGTCTCTCATATGAGATTCAACACAAACATTTGATAGGACACCTGCTAAAATGACATTTTCTTTCCTTTGCTGACGTAACTGGTAAACTAAATCATTTGTTTGGGGGCTAGCGACTTTATGTGCGGTCGCAATGATAGTACGATTATCTAAAATATATGGGGCAAGTGATGGAACCCAGTCAGCCCCAATAGTAGGTGGAGTATAAGCACTTTGTTTTTGATAGACCCCGAGTTTTAATAACATATTTTGTTCCGCACCAGTCAACTTCCATTTATAATCATGTGGATAAATGTAATGAGGAGATATAAAGAGTTGATACCCTTTATTTATTGCAGTTCTTAATAGAAGTTCAAGATTAGCAAGAGTGTTATACTTTTCGATAATATTTTTTGTCAGGTGGTATCCCTTACCTCCTGGTGAAAGAAAATCATTTTGGGGATCAGTTATGACAATTGCGGTAATAGCGGGATTAGGATTAAACATTCAGTTTTCCTCCAATACAAATAATTGTACAAACTATCTTCTATAATTTGTTATACTTTTAGAAATGTATTAATTAAGGATTGAATGTCTTCTGTTTTTAATAATTGACTTGTAATAAGATCTTATCCGATATTCTTCCCTTGAACATAAATTGCAGAATCTTTTATCTAGCCATTTTCAATCCCCAACGCAATCGCTTCAACTTTAACAAAAGTAGCATTTGAGATTCAAAATCTTGTTGAACTAACGAGCGCGTTAGTTACATAAGTAAAAAGGAACTTCGTTTCATGCGAAGTTCCTTTTTTCTTTTTTTAATCGGTCGCTCAGTTCGGAATCGATTGAAGTATTTACGCACTTAAAAAGCTGAAACGCTACTTTTATATACCAGTTAAAAATCAACTTTTAAATAAAATAAATGAGTAAAAAGAAACCACAGAGATAGAAAACAAACTAATTTTTAAATAAAATAAGTGTTAAACCTCTTAGCTCAAAGATAGATTTTACCTTAATGACTCAATTACTATTTTAAAAAAAATTAATTTATTATCATCTAAAATATCAATCACTATCATTTAAAATAAAGTATTGTTCGTTTTTCTGAATACTTATAATATTATGGCTAGACTTGTGGTTTTACTTAAAGGAGGATTAGAAAATACGCTTCAATATTGGATAAAAATTGTCACAGGGCTCAATAAGCAAATAAAATTGTGCCCCTCATTTTATCTTCGATTAAAATTACCTACATAAATAAAGTAGAACAGCGTCCTATTTCTTTGAAAGGGCTTTATAGCGATGATTCGATGGAAAACTTAATTAAATTAGTTAAATGGGAATTAAGTGATCAGTATTGAATTTTGAAAAAGGCGTATTAAAAGGCATATCACCAGGATTCTATCATTATGAAATTCTATTACTATTTTAGGAGAAAAATGGAGGATGAGGAAGAAAAATGGTTTTTCTTACAGTGCATTGCATAACGAAGGCTAAGGGGTGAAGTAGAATGAGTGATCAAGAAATTGAATGTATCTAACGTGTTTTCAAAATTTGACAATTTATATATTTTTTATTAAGTAGATAACTATTCAAGTTACTAAACCAATGAGCAAATTAAATTATTTTGTCAACAAAGAAACTTAAAAACACAGACTTATATAGATTTTCCTCCTATAATCTTGCTTCATTCTTCTTTATTGATAACTAAAATGAATCATTATGATAACGAGAATGTCATTTACTAAAAAAAAATATCACCATATAATAACCTTAACATTTTGAATAGTCTAAATTTTACCGTTTTTATTAATGGTTTAATGCCACTATCCTAAAATGCAATTTAAGTTAGAGGTGATGCATAAGAAAACATTAGATTATCTGAAAAATAGAAACAAACAGCAGCAAATACTAAGTTTATGATTCGTTCTGTTGATATTTTCAGCCAGTATTTACAGGTTGATCAATAAAAAAGAATATATAGGTTAACAAATGAGAACAAAGGTGACAAAACGAATTACTTCAATAGCACACGTTCTAACCTTAATCATTTCTTCTATTTAGTAGTTTGGTTTTTGCCTCAATTAAAAAGTCACTAAATGCAACAAAGAACCCACTCAAGTGAATCACCAGTCTCGCTCTCTCATTCTCAAAAGTCACTACAATTTAAAGGCTGAATCTCAGGATAAAGATAGATCCAAAGATGATTTTATTGCAGAAGAAAAAATGGACTTCACTAAAAGAGAAAGTTGTAACAGTTGCTAGTAAGTGTTAACTGCAGTGAAAGCAGGGTCTAAACATGTACATTTCAATCTTGGAACTGCTATTTTAAACGTTGAAGAAATATTACTAAAGATGCACTTGTTTTAAGTCAAATGTCAAGATGAACTAAGTAGGAGGAAAGTGAACAATGAGGAAGAAAAAAGGTATTCCTTACAAAGTAATTACTACTACAACTTTAGCAGCAATGTTGTTAACGTCAACGGGCTTTGCAGAAGAAACAGAAAGTAGCACGGTTCCAGCTCCAAGTATTGAGGACATTGTAAAACAAGGTCAAAAAATTTTCTTAGATGAAGAGAAGCATTTCAATGAAGATCAAGTAGATGAACTAGGTTATAAGGATTTAAGTGAAAATGGTATAGTTAAAGCTTATAACCCAAATGAACAAGTACGGGTAATAGTTGAAGTAGAACAACCAGAATCTATTGATATTTCTCCTAAAGAAAAAAAGAAGTTACAAAAGCAAAAGCAAGATGACGTTATAGCAAAAATTTCAAAGCAAAGATCAGCTTCCAAGGTGAAAAATCGGTTTTTTGAAGGCTTTAATGGGTTTAGTGTTGAAACAGAATTTCGTAAGGTTAAAGAAATACAAAATACATCTGGGGTTGCAAATGTACATATTGCAAGAACTTTTGAGCCATCAATGGGTGCAAGCAAAGAATTGGTACAAGCTCAAAAAGTATGGCAGCAATATGGTTATAAAGGTGAAGGGTTACTAGTTGGGGTTATAGATTCCGGAATTGATTATACTCATAAAGATATGACACTTACTGAAAAAGGTAAAAAAAAGGAAAAATGGACAGAATCAAATATCCAAAATAAGTTCACTGAAACTGAAGTAAATGAGAAATGGTACAGTGACAAAGTACCTACAGGTTATGATTGGGCGGATGATGATACTGATGTAATACCTCATGGTCAATATGGAAGCCCACACGGTACACATGTAGCAGGTACAATAGGAGCAAATGGTGACGAATCAAATGATGGCGTACAAGGAATTGCGCCGGGTGTGCAACTTTTAGCTGAAAAAGTGTTTTCTGATAATGGCGAAGGAGCTTATGAGGATGACATTATCGCTGGAATTGAGCACGCAGTAACTATGGGAGCAGATGTTATTAACATGAGTTTAGGAACTGATGCTGGATTTGTTGGAGAGGACAACGATCCGATTCAGAAGGCAATCCACGTTGCAACAGAACATGGCACACTTGTAGTAGTTGCTGGTGGGAACTCTGCTTACAGCACTAAAAATGATCTAATACAATCTTCTTTACAACCTTATGCCGAAAATCCAGATATTGGTACAGTGAGTGAACCAGGTGTAAGTCCATATGCAATTTCTGTTGCTTCATATGAAAATTCGAAAATACATGTGAGCACACTTGTAGAAGAAAATGGACTTCAGCTTCCATATCAAGATCAAACTCAGTTTAACTTTAAGCTTTCTAAAGTATTATCTCCATTTGAAAGTTACGAGATGATTTATGTAGGTGAAGGTAGAACTGAAGATTTTAATAATAAAGATGTCACAGGTAAAATTGTTATTGCTAAACCAAACCAAATATATGGATCATACAGTTATATTCAATACGAAGCAAGTAGGAAAGGTGCAAAAGCTGTTATTTTAGTACCGTCGAATACAGATGTTGACTATCCAATTACAGACTTTAGTCCTTATTTTACTCCTGCGGCAACAACAGGCAAAGCAATCGGTAATTCGTTAATTTCTAAGTTAACAAGTGGATATATCGTTAGAATGAAATTATCAAAAGGAATTTATATTGATAATCCAAGTAAAGATACAATGTCATATTTCTCATCTTATGGAACACCACATACATTAGACTTTAAACCTGAATTATCAGCACCAGGAGGTAATATTTATTCAACTGTTCCAGGAAATGAGTATGAGATAATGAGTGGAACATCAATGGCGACTCCACATGTAGCAGGTGGGTCTGCACTTTTATTACAATCCTTATATGAAAAAGGTTTAGAACATTCAAAGGAAACAGTTTTAAAAGCCAAAATTGCTTTGATGAACACATCTAAAATTATACAAGATCCACGGACAAATACTGAAGCTCCTTACTCTCCACGAATTCAAGGGTCTGGATTGATGCAAATACAAAATGCAATTAAAACACCTGTACTTGTAACAAGAGAAAAAACTCCTCTAGAACAAGCAGGATCAGTTGCATTAAAAGAGATTAATAGAAATAAAGTCAATTTTAAATTGAATATAGAGGCACTTCAAAACAATAAAGTAAAAGGAAAAGATAACGAAGATTTCGAATACAAAGTTTATGTAGATGTACTAACAGACGGCAAAGAAACGAAAGAATTTGACTTAGACAATGATGGTACATTGGATTCAAAAGAGTATTTAACGTTAAAAAGTGAACGAATACAGGGTGCTTTAGCTTCTGTGAATGGAGAAAAAGTATCTAACTCTCAATCAAAGATATTAAAAATTTCGACAGGACAAAACAAGAATCTGGATATTCAAGTTGAATTACCTTCCAATTTAAAGAAGGGAATTTTTGTTGAGGGATATGTACGACTAGTTCCCACAGGTCAAAACGCAGATTTAGCTGTTCCAATTTCTGTACCATATATGGGCTATTACGGAAAATGGGATCAACCAAATAATATTGACCCTGTGGCATGGGATAAAGATGCTTTCTTAGGTTACACAGCTCTTTGGAATGATGAACCAGGTTCAGAAGGTACATTCCCACTAGGTTATGATCCGAAAACAGGAACATTTAACAAAAGTCGAATGGTTATTTCTCCGAATGCTGCCTTTAAACATGTTTTCTCAACTTTTACGACACTAAGAAACTTACAAAAAACTGAAATGTATGTTGAGAATAAAAATGGTGAAATGATTCAATATCTTGGTGATTTTAGTGAATACACTGGAAAGCCATGGAAATTCCGTAAAAATATTATGTCTTATCGTAACTATTTAAATGGTGGTTATTTGTGGGATGTAAAAGACCAAAATGGCCAAGTAGTCAAAGATGGTAATTATAATTATGTCATAAAAACAATACTAGATTATAAGGATGCTAAACCACAAGTTGTAAAACTACCTATTCAAGTAGATTCTGTTGCTCCAATCGTTTCGGATATTAAAGTACAACCGAAAGATGGACAATATGAAATTTCTTTCAAAGCAGTAGACAATGAAAAAGGTAGTGGATTTAAAGTCGGAATTATTTGGTATAACGGTAAATATAAGTCATTACAGATTGGACAGACATCTGTCCTTGTGAATGAAGAACCAAAAAGCGTCGTCGTACTGGGCTCTGATTATGCCTATAATCATGGATATTCAGTGTGGGGAGACCCTTCATATATTAATGAGGAAATGCTAGTAAGCTACTTTAGTGTATGGCCACATGAAGATATAAGTGCAAGTATACCTGCTGGAATCGATGGATTTGCTAATAACAATGTAAATTGGACAATCAATATAAAAGATATAAATGGAAAAGTAATTGATTCTTTTGTAGTTGAAAATGAAAACGAAATTCATTCAAAGTGGACCCCTAAATCAGATGTTCCAAATGGTACGTATTTTGTTTCAGCAGACGTTGTAAATAAACAAGGTTTTAAAGTTACGACAACCCCACAAACTGTTACTGTAGTACAATAATAGAATGAAAAAATGCCAGCTATTATTCTACGAACTGGCATTTTTTTTTAGTGATTGTATATAACTATTTTAGGGATTTAATTGAAAGACCGCGTTAGTTGAATAGCATGAGCTAAAATAGTTATAAAATTTATTAATGTATTACATCAAGAAACTGAGGATATGGCAATGTATGAATTCGAACATGAGATAAAGAGAAAAGAAAAAATATTTAAGACGTACGTAATTTTATTTATTGTTAGTGCATTAATAAATTTAGTTTTATTTTTTATGGATGGAGAACTTCTTCGTGGAACAATTAGTCTTTTATTCTATTTCATAGTTGTGAGCTTTGCTTTACGTAAAAAAGCTTGGGCTGTATGGATTATAAAGTACATGGTATGGTTACATATTATTTACTTTATAATTATTATAATAGCTAAGGCAATTGAAGTAATGAATTAAATTTCTTATTCAACTAACGAGCGCGTTAGTTGAACAACGATAGACTACTTCGGTGGTCTTTTTTTGTTGCACTAACTTGCAGTTTAATTCAATAAGCCCTATCCTTTCAAATCGATAGATATTCATTTTTGTAAACAAAGACGAATATCTTATTGTTGAAAACAGTTTAACTAAGGAGGAATCTTCATGGGATACTTTGTTACAGTAGAGGCAGGTGTAAATCTCTATGTTGAAGATATTAACCCAGGAGGTAACAAGACCATAGTGTTTATACAAGGATGGCCATTAAGCCATGAACAATTCGAATATCAGTTTGATGTACTTCCTGCATTGGGTTACCGTTGCATTGGTATAGACTGGAGGGGCTTTGGTAAATCGGATAAACCATTTAGTGGCTACACTTTAGATAGACTGGCTGATGATATCCGTACTGTTGTTGGTACACTTCAATTAGAAAATTTTACGATTGTAGGCCACTCAATGGGTGGAGCAATTTCGATTCGATATATGTCTAGATACAACGGTTACGGTGTATCTAAGCTTGTCCTTGTTTCCGCTGCAGCTCCAACAGGTTTTACCGCAGAGACTGCTAATAACTTTCTTAAAGAAAACTTAAATGACCGCCCTAAAATGATGCAAGACGTAACAGATGACTTTTTCTTTCAGTATGTAACTCGCCCATTCTCGGATTGGTTTTTTCAAATGGGATTAGAGGCTGCTGGATGGTCGACAGCTGCTATAATAATTACATTAAGGGATGAGAATTTGAATGAAGATCTTCCAAAAATAGTTGCCCCTACTTTAATTATTCACGGCATTCATGATAAAGTCATTCCATTTGAGCAGGCTAACGAGATGAACCAAAAAATAAGAAATTCACAGCTTGTTCCGTTTCAATATAGTGGCCATGGTCCCTTCTGGGAAGAACGCGACAAGTTTAACCAACTATTATCACAATTTATTTAGTTAAAACTTTGACCTTAATTGAAATAAATGGAGAAAGGAATAGACAATAGTAGTGTCACTTTATGCGTAGTAAATATTTTTACTACAATTTGGCTTGATTTCTTATAGAACTAACGAGCGCTATAGGGAGATATGCTAAAATTAATCGGTAGGTAAAAGTTTAATTAAATTGATTCCATAAGAAGAGAGGCCCCTGTGTCGCTCATATATTTTAATACGTGCATTATAAACTCTATCAAGTACTTCTTTGTATATTAAGAAGTTAATTCATATACGCCATATTCTTTATAAAAAGCTACCCAAGTTTGTACGATTTTTTTTCGAACACCAATAGATTTTCCGATTGAATAATATGATTCTTTACCATCAAGATATTTTTGATGACCGTTAATTTTTGATTCAAAGAATTTTTGTCACAAAAAATGCACCTCCAATTGTTAGTTGTGTCTATCAATTGGAGGTGCATTTCACACTATAGTTTCTGATTATTTATTAAGGATTAATGACCCAAAAAGAAAGTCTTAGACTTCCTCTGCTGATTAGCATGTTATTCAATTAGTCAGATTCAGCAGAACGCTCAAACCATGCGTTGACCTCTTCAAGCCGTTTGGTATAAGCTTCGCGTATAGTATATGCAGCTTGAGAACCAACCGGTAATCGAAGCGGTGAATTGCCGCTATTAATAACGGAAATGATCAGTTCCACTGCTTTGGCCGGGTCGCCGACCTTGAGGTTCGACATTCCTTTCTCGTATGCTTCATATAGCGGAGCATATTCTTGTTTCTTCTCGGTATACTGCATCCCTTCTCCAAAAAACTCTGTTGCGTACACGGAAGGCTCTACAATAGTCGTCTTGATTCCAAAGGTTGCGAACTCTTGCGCGAACGCTTCTGAGAAGCCTTCAACTGCAAACTTAGATGCAGAGTACAGGCTATACGGAGGCATCGACCAAGTTCCGAAAAAGGATGAAAAATTTACGTAATGTCCCGATCCTTGACGTTTAAAGACGGGTAGTGTCGCTCGGATGACATTTAGTACACCAAACACGTTGACGTCGAACTGTGTGCGGATTTGTTCATCCGTATACTCCTCCAGCATACCGAAGAGTCCGTATCCGGCATTATTTACGACAATATCGATTTTCCCAAAAACGTCAACGGCTTCTTGAACAGCGGATTGTATTTGCTCCTTATTTGTTACGTCCAAAGCAGCCAGGTGAACACGATCCGGTGCCAGTTCTTTAAAATCCTGTATAGCTTCAAGTTTACGCGCTGTAGCGACTACTTTTTCTCCTGCTTGCAGCAGCTGCAGCACAAATTGTCTTCCAAATCCTGTTGAAGTTCCTGTAATAAACCATACTTTACTCATTGTCTTCATTTCTCCCTTTGTATTTAGACCTGATCCTCAGCTTTGATGATAAAACTTGATGGTGATTGGACAAGAGTAGAATCACCAAAATACTCGATTGTATTCACAATTGAATCAGTATCATTTCATATATTTTCAGCATTGTCTGCGGGTGTTTCATTTCAACTTCTAACAAATTAAAAGCTTCTTATAAAGTAGCGGCTCTTAAACTAAACAGATATGATTTTTTCATTCAATTGTTAAATAGCTAATCTTAGATGCAATTATTACCTCCTCATGTATGTTTATAAGATGTTGAGAACGAACGATAAATAATCATTTTTTACCATTCGTTCTCAAATATTCATAGCAAACACACCAAGATGTATGGTAAGCAATGGAACTTTTGATCTTAGTTTATTATTGAACTAAGATGAATAATATAATTAATACATTGTTTTGTTTAATTAAAATTTAAAATATTTTAAAATATCGTTAATTCGAGATAAAAATTTTAAAAAAAATTAATTACCTTTAATTTATTAGGATATTTTTAATTATCCAGGGTATATTAACGATGTATCACTTTAATTAATTTATCTCTAATTCGAGATAATAATAACTCGAAGATATTTTAAAGTCAATTACAAAGTTTATTAAATATATTTGTCAATTAATGCCAGCAGCCGATCCGTAATTCAACTAACGCATGCTTTAGTTTAATAACATTTAGGAGTTGATCATTCGATCGGCTCCTTTTCACTATTAGGCAGTTTAGTTGCAAAAGTAGTGATATAATTTTAGTTAAATCGCATTGATAATAGTTGGGTGATATTATGACAAATGATAGAAAAATTCAATTAGGGAAGTTGCTGAAAAAAAACAAATTAAAACAAGCGAAGATTCAGCTTATAGAGGATTTAAAGAATTACCACGAAATAGATATTTCCAATAAAGAGTTTGTTGATTTTCCAAAATCTGAAGAAGTTCATAAAAAGGTTTATGACCGAATAAAAACTGATGAAATCCAATCTTTTAAATTCCCTTATGACGAAGAGACTATAAAGAGTCAAAAATTGATTTTATTTTTGATTACTATAAGGATTATGAACAGGAAACCGTTCTGTTTTATCCTTCTACATTTGGTTTCTACTTTAGGAGTAGTAACCAACTTTATCTTGAATATCCAATTGCCCTTACACTACCGTTTTTAGAATGCAAAAATCTTATTATGAAATTGATGTTAGAAATGCATGATGATTTAGTTGTTTTTTCGGAGGAATTCAATTTCGGATTTGTTTTGAGCGAAGATGAATATTCAGATGTAACAATTGAATATTGGGGTAAATAAAATCTTAAAGGAACATTTAATAGGTCCTTTATTTTTCTTGATAAAATCAATAGTATCAATTATCAGAGCCTTATAAAAAAAATACCTTATGCAACTAACGAGCGCAATAGTTAAATTAGAAAATCAATATTTTTTTAATAGCTTTTTTTATTAGAGCATAAACATCCCCTCTGGAATATTTTGATATATTTTAATATATGAGTCGATGAAACTTGAAATTGAATTTAAAAGGATAAAAATCATTATATTTAAATTACTTTTCCATAAATTTCCAAATAACTAGAGTGAAACAAAAATGTAGTGTGAATTTCATAGAAATTATAGCCTTATTAAGTGGTTTCTTAGAACTATGTATTTCGAAATTTTGTATTTAAATAGTGTAAAAGAATTGTTTTTTATTATTTGTATATATAAAAAATTCAGAATGTTCTATACTAATACCGAACTTCTAAAACAATTAGACAGAAACAATCAAGGAGGAACTTGAATGAAAAAGACATCAAAGAAAAATATGGTTTTAGCTTCAGTATCTGCTGCAATGGTAGCTTCAATAGTAGCACCGGTGGCATCACATGCTGCAGTTAGTTATGCGAAAGAGGCACGATTAAAGGTAGCAGTGTACAATAATTTTGTAGTAACTAACTACACACATGCAAAAAAAGCAAGTGAATTAAAGAATCAGGCTCAAAAGGCTGTTGCAAAGGTAAAAAATATTAATACTAAGAAAGAGCTTCAAGCAATTATTGATGTAAAAACAGAAAAAATTGCTAGTACGCTTAAAACTCTTGAAGCTGCAAAAAAAGCAGTTGGAAAGTTTACTTCATTTAAAGTACATAAGTTAACTGATAAGGAAACTGCCGACCAATTAATGAAGGAAGCATTAGAAGCAGTAGCTAAGATTGAAGATGCTGCATATAAAAAAGTTTATAAGGATCAAATAACAGCTAAATACAATAAAGTACTTCAAAGTATTGCTAATTTAAAAGCTACTGAAGTTAAACGAGTAACAGTTGTAAATAATCATACTATCAAAGTTGAATTTACAAGAGCAATTAGTAAAACAACTGGTGAAGATATAAATAACTATAAATTAGCTGATAATGGTTTAAAAGTTACTAAGGCTGTTGTAACAGGAAATAAAGTTACATTAACAATTTCAGGTGTAGCAACGCATGCTGAGCAAGCACCAGCTACAACCCTAACAATTTCAAATGTAACTGATATGAAAAACTTAAAAGTGACAGATGCCACTGTAGCTATTGCATTTAAAGATAAAAAGGCACCTGCTTTCAAAACTGTAAAAACTCAGGATACTGATAACAATGGAAAGATTGATACACTAGTAGTTACTTTCTCTGAGCCAGTAACAGGTGTGGATAAAACAGACTTCCTTGTAGAAGGTTATTATATTAGTAGTGTAACTACAGAAGGTGCTGTTTCATTTATTAGAGTAAAAGAGAGCGCTGTTACTGACTTAACAGCAACTCCACAAATTGTATTAATTGATCAAATTAGTGATGCAGTAGGAAATAAAACTTCATTCTTAAAGCCATTTACTTCAACAGTAGGAACTGCTTTAGTTAAATAACGTCCTAACGAGACTTTAGTATTGAACAGTAAAAAGGAAATGGAAACTCCTGCTACACTACCTGCTGAAGGTGCAAAAATACGTTTTCGACTGTTCATAGGATGGACAACGTCTTAAAGGACTTTAGATTAAATGTAATGAAGCAGGAAGCACTGAGTTCACTGATGTATTCAAAACAGATGACGTAGTACCAGAAGCTAGCTTTCAATATATTATTAAGTAATTAATAAAAAATGCTAATACTAATTTTGGTTCAAGCAAATGAATAAAACTATTTGTATGTTAAATACTTTAATTTAATGTCACACATTATAAAGCAGAAAAAATGAAGGATAGATAAACAGACATTATATCTGTTTTATCTATCCTTTTTGTACTACATTTGACCTCATTTACTACAACAACATGAAGCTTTCCTTATTGAAGTAACGAGCGCGTTAGTTGTACAACACCAGCTGCTTATATGCGGCTTTTTTTATTGGACTAAATAGCAGTTTAGTTGTGCGAAATGTTTCTAGCTTAAATTGAGAGTGGTCACATTTCTCAGATAAAGGTTAGACAGTTCCTTTCGGAACTGAAGGATTATATCGAAGAATCAAATGATAGGGTAACGCCTTGAAGG
>Ga0209025_1003533_pt1 | contig 14668 bp, 6 predicted proteins | sample AraplaMF_Col_mLB_FD_184256 | JGI IMG/M metagenome (GOLD analysis project Ga0209025, IMG submission 184256) | Arabidopsis root microbial communities from the University of North Carolina, USA - plate scrape MF_Col_mLB (SPAdes) (version 2) | ecosystem: Host-associated > Plants > Roots > Endosphere ... | reverse complement strand
GCAGCCTTGGAACCTTCAGCTTTAACCAGCGGTTCCCCGGCCAGGTGTTTGATGCGGAAAGTGGGTTGTTCCAGAACTGGAATCGTGAATACAACGCGCGCCTTGGGCGCTATATGCAGTCTGACCCTATCGGACTTCGAGGAGGCATTAACACCTTTGCCTATGTAGAGAGTGATCCTCTGCAAAGCGCAGATGCTCGAGGGTTGGATCCTGTCGGAGCAACCGTTGGAGGCGTAATTGGTTCTTGGGGCGGGAGAATCGGTGGTGGTGCAATCGGTACGTTGATCGAACCGGGTGTTGGAACGGCTGCTGGGGTCGTTATTGGAGGAGCGGTTGGAGCGAAAGTCGGCCGTGCAGTCGGAGACGCCGCTGGTGACATATGCCAGATTGAAAAAATGGATCCGTGCGGAGCCCTTCAAGCGGAAATTAAATCCACGGCGCAAGAGATTAGAGAGCGCTACTTCGAAGCTCTTGAAGATCGAAGGGATCTTTTCAATAAAGCACTAATCAAAAAGTTGTCTAATCGCAGTGGTTCATGGGTTGGTCATCAGCAACAAATACGAGATAAACAGGTAGCATTACGCAACCTTATCATTCAAGCGGACGCCATTAAATGCAGTGTGGACCCTTTTGACCGTCTTCTCGCTAACATGATTTTGCCGCCAGATAAGCCTGCGGCACGGTGAATATGACAAATGAAAACCAGCCCGAGATTGAACGCCTTGTGAATACTTGGATTTCCTATAGCAGTTCCACGAGGCTTAACCCAGCTGTGGAGCCAGAGTACTGGGCTTGGGAGGAACTCGACAGGCTTTGCAGAAAATCACCCGAAGTGGCTTGGACTGTGATTTTGAGAATTCTGAACAGTACAGACCATGAGTTCGTACTTGAGAATTTGGCTGCGGGCCCGCTAGAAACCCTACTAGGAAGGCATGGGAGAAATTTTATTGAACTTATTGAAGATCGAGCTGAGGCCGACTTGCGGTTCCGATGGCTACTTGCTGGTGTATGGAAAAACTCTATTCCAGATGAGCTATGGTCGCGCCTTCAAGCCGCTGTTAGCGAGGTACCCGAGGTACTTCCGACGCTGCCAAAGTTTAGTAATCCATAATGGGTTCAGATTTCGCCGGAATCAACAAATTAGGCAAGAATGAATTGAATTCTGCCAAGCTAGGTCCAGGGTGTGCATTTCCCGACTCCATTGATCCGTCTTTCCATCGAATGCTGAGCCATTGATGAAGTCCCTTTGCATATAGCTGCATATCCATATCGAGGTGAAATGGGGCCAAGCTGCTGTGTAAAAATTGGGTCGCATCGGCATGGGAATTCAGCACAGCGTATCGACCGGTGAGTCCGGAAGAAGCTGTAAGACTTGCGAAGCAAGGCAAGGACTTGGAGGCTAGCCGAAGCACAGCAAAGAAAATTGCCAGTGCAGCCAGCGAAGGAAAAAAATCAGTCAGAGATCCGATTCATGCTGACAGGACTACCGGGAGTACGGAGGGGCGAAAACCTCACTATCATCCGAACCCACGAACGGATCACATGTCTTCTACAGCGCTGCTACTGCATTGACTCTCGTGGGGCACGTTGACTGTGCTGACTGCGCACTTGGTTATGTCGCAGAAGGCTTAGATTTCTTCAATCCGTTGTCTCTGCCCAAGGATCTTATGGACCTAACAGGCATTGGAGTTCCAGATTGATTCAAATTTATTGTGCTCAGCTGGTGGGCGAGCCCTTTCTCCTAGAACGAGAGCGGAGCAAGGTCGAGTTCGGTTTCTATCGAAATGAGTACATCGTTTCTTGGTCCAAAGAGAGCGCGATCGCGGCTGCTAAGGCAAAGACGTTGAAGAAATTTGCGGATATGCCGGCAGAAATGATCGAAGATAAGCCGATGGTGTTGAAAGTTGAAAAAATCACTTCGGTAGTTCCTCCGTGGAGGCTTTTTCGAAACGAAGGGTTCCTCCTATTTCGGGTAGATTCAGAGTGATTGTTGAATTGAGCTGAAGTGGACCGGGGGTATTGAGCTCCTTCGAGATCTGACCCAGGTATTGAAATAAATCTTATAGACTGGATCAGAGGGAATCAGAACGGAGCGGCCTGTTTCTCCTATTAGTACGACGCCAACGGCATGGCCTTCGGCTACAACGCCACGTCCAATGCCGTCTATTACGACGACATCCGTGTGACCAAGGGGGTGGGGCGCTACAACGGCACGTTCATCCCCTCGGCCTACCCCGCGCCCAATGTGGCAACCGTGCCGATCGACAACTCCGTCGTCACGACCCAGTACACCTATGACGCCGCCGGCCGCGTGCTGACCGCCAAGGACACGCTGAACCGCACGACGACGTATGCCTATTACACGGCAGCAGCCTTCAGCGGCACGGCGCCTAATGAAACAGGCCATGCCGCCGGCGACCTGCAGACCATCACCAATGTGGCAGGCCATGTCACGCAGTTCACGCTGTATGACAGGGCAGGCCGAGTGCGCCAGATGGTCGATGCCAAAGGCGTTATCACCGATGCAGCTTACACGCCGAGAGGTTGGGTGAGCAGCGTGGCGGTGACGCCGCCGGGTGGCGCCTCCAGAACCACGAGCTACACCTACGACAACGCGGGGCAGCTGACAGGCGTGGCCATGCCCGACGGCACCACCCTGGGCTACAGCTACGACGCCGCTCACCGCCTGACCAGCGTGACGGATGCCAAAGGCAACACCGTGACCTACACGCTCGACAACATGGGCAACCGCACGGGCGAGCAGGTCAAGGACTCGTCGAACACCCTGCAAAGAAACATCACGCGCGTCTATGACGCATTGAACCGAGTCCAACAAGTCACGGGAGCCGGCAATTGAAAACCGCCATGCAAACACCAGGCTGCCGTGCTTCCAGCGGCAGGTTCAAGACGCCAGCCATAGCGCTGCTGTGCAGCCTGGGCTCGCTCATGTTCGCCATGCAGGCGCAGGCCCAGTCCATGACCTGGCAGTACGGCTACGACGCCATGGGCCGGCCTACCACGGTGGTGGACCCCAACGGTCAGGCCAGCTACACCTACTACGACAGCCTGGGCCGCCCCATCCAGACTCAGCAGCCAGCCAACATTGGATCTACGAGCCCGACCGTCACCGGCTTTGCCTATAACGCCAATGACAGCCTGACCCAGGTCACCGACCCGCGTAACCTGGCCACCACGTACAGCCCCAACGGCCTGGGTGATGTCACCGGCCAGACCAGCCCGGATACGGGAACAAGCCAGTACACCTATGACCTGAACGGCAACGTCCTGACCAAGACCGACGCCAGAGGCAAGCTGACCCAGTACAGCTATGACAACCTGGACCGGCTCAAAACCATCAGCTATGCCACCGGTACCGGCACCACATTTGAATACGACGGCGGCAGCACCCCGACTCCAGGCGCGATCGGCGAACTGACCAAAATCACCGATGCCAGCGGCCAGGTGACTTACAGCTACGACAGCATGGGCCGCAAGACCGGCAAGACGCAGGTCACGGGTGCCAAGACCTTTACGGTCGGCTACACCTGGGGTGATACGGGCAGTGCGTTGGACAAACTGACCGCGATTACCTACCCCAGCGGAACCAGGGTCAACTACAGCTATGACAGCTATGGCGATGTGTCCGGAATCACCGGCAACCCACCGAACGCCAATGGCGTAGGTACCAACACCGGTAGCACCTTGCCCATGCTCAGCGCCATTACCCGCAATGCAGAAAGCAAGCTCACCGGCTGGACCTGGTCCAGCACCAAGACGCAAGCCATCAGTTACGACGCCAATGGCCAGATCAGTGCTTACAACCTTGGTGATTCAACAGGAACAGGCTCCGCAGCAGGCATCCGCCGCACAGTCGGCCGGGACAACGCCGGGCGCATCACCGGCTATACCCACACCAACAACGGAACACCCGTTTCAGCCTCAGACCAGGGCTTTGGCTATGACAACCTGAACCGCCTGGTCAGCGCGACCCTGGGTGCAACCACCACCAGCTACAGCTACGACGCCACGGGCAACCGGAGCACCAAGGTGATCGGCGCCACGACCTACACCAACACTATCGCGAGCACCAGCAACAAGCTGACCCAGGCGCAGGACGTTGGCGGCACGGCGACCATACAGCACGATGCGGCCGGCAATATCACGAGTGATGGGACCAACACGTACACCTATAGCGACCGTGGGCGCATGGCCACGATGACCAATGCCGGTGGTACCGTTACCTATAGCTACAACGCCTTGGAGATGCGCGTTGGTAAGACCGGGCCGACGGCCTTGGTACCCACAGGTGCTGCTTACTATGTCTATGACGAAGAAGGCAAGCTGCTGGGTGAATACGATGCCAACGGTGTCCCGCTCTATGAAACTATTTACTTGGGCGTTCCAGTTGGGGTGATCAAGCAGACGGGAACGGCAGGAGCTAGCAACATTGCGATCAGCCTGTACAACGTCTCGACCGACCAAGTTGGGGCGCCGCGAGTGATCACGCGACAGAGCGATGAAGCGATTGTGTGGCGCTGGGATTCGGCCGAGGCTTTTGGGGCTACGGCGCCTGACCAGAACCCGAGCAGCCTTGGAACCTTCAGCTTTAACCAGCGATTCCCTGGCCAGGTGTTTGATGCCGAGAGTGGGTTGTTTCAAAACTGGAATCGGGAGTACAGCACGCGCATCGGGCGCTACATGCAGTCTGATCCGATTGGACTTGAGGGGGGCATCAATACCTTCGCTTATGTTGATGGAAATCCGCTTGGATCTGCAGATTCGACTGGTCTTGTAATTGACGTCGTTGTCGACGTCGGATTTATTGCATACGACATTTATAGGCTGGTAAAAGATGGGGAGTGCGGAAGGAGCGAAAATCTAAAGGCGTTGGGGCTCGATGTGGCCGGGGCTGTAGTGCCGGGGGCCGTTGGACTGGGAATGGCATTCCGTGCCTCCAAGGCTGCAAAAAAAGGGCGTGTCTTTAAATCCTCCGACCCACTTGTTGGTGAATTAGCGACGAAAATCGATGCAGCATATCCGGGGCATGTTGTTGGCGTTAACGTGCCGATTCGAGACGCCGCAGGGAAATTGGTCACAGATGCGGATATCTTGTTGAAAAACGGGGTTGTTCAAGTCAAATCTGGTGGAGGAAAGGGGTTGACCAGTCAACTTGAAAGGACGGAAAAAGCTACAGGATTGCCAACAATCGGCTATGGTCCGGACTTGAAGCCTTCGGTCCTTAAAGGCTGTACTGCTACAAACTGTGAGCGGACTCTGATTGAGGTGATCAAACCATGAATACACTAATTTTGTTGCTACCTGCTGAAAGTGCTTGGTCGCCGGAAACATGGGCGTCTCGGCATGGGGGCGAGCGACGGGATGGTGACCAGATCATTATCGAGGTGCCGTCGGGTTGGCTTTCTGTTATGCGCGATGACCGCGTGCTAAACGACTACGATACTGGCGAGCGCGCGGCGCTCACGACTATGTTGAGTGAGCCAGTGCCATTCTTAATTGAATGGAAGAGTGACGATTTGCTTCAAAAATTATTGCGAGACGTGCCGATAGATACGGGGGCAGTGGTGGATAACGATCACGGGATTTTGACTCCCGTCCGTAACGTTCGTGGCTTAACGGTTGAATCTTGGGTAAGGGCAAAAAAATTACCGTAGATTGCGCCTCTCTCAAACAACTTACTCAAGTTTGGGGTTGTCATGTATTAAGCGCTTGCAAGAATAGAGTCGGATTCCGTTGTGGGGATTTTCGCGCTTATTTGATCCATCTTCCCATCGTGCATTGAGCCATTGATGACACCCTCTGTACAAGGGTGGGCATCCAAATTTCAGGATTGGAATGGGGTTAAGCTGCCGTGGAAAAAGTGGGTCACATCGACATGGAATTCAACATTCTGGCTGTAGATGATATGGCATGCATTCCGCTAGCAGTTACTAAGGTTTTTCCATGACAGACATAATTCCTAGTTCGTTATCTGGGCCTGTTCCTGAAAAAAATCTGGCGCATGTTGCCAGCGCGAAGGGACAGCTTCTCGACTTCACCTCTTTTTTTGCGGAAGTGTTTACTGATTGCGATGATCTGGGTCCCTTTTCTGCTGCCAAATTTTTCCTGCCTGGTGGCTTCGAATTTTGGATATACAAGTACGAAGGAACACGGGCTGGAACGGTTGAGATTTTCTTCGAATCCCAACTGCCGAGCTGGGAAGCGCGATTGAGTGAAATTCTTAATTTTCTTGCGATTTCTCCGGACTCACTTATCTGGAAAAACACTGCCTACTGGAATACGCCATAGATAGTCGCCGCGGAGAAAAGCGCGACACGGACACTCCCAAGCTGAATTTTGAGATGGTAGAACTCGAGCATGGCTCATGTGAGCCTTCTGCTGCACGCGGATAGTACAAGCGTGTGGATTCTCGTGCTTATTTGATCCATCTTTCCATCGAGCGCTGAGCCATTGATGACGCCCCTTGTATAGGGCTGGGTATCCAAACTTCAGGATTGGGATAGGGTCAAGCTGCTGCGGAAAAAGTGGGTCACATCGACATGGAATTCAACAGCCGGCATTCTGATAGGACTTGAGGATGGAGGCTATGAGCCGAAAGGTGAATACTGACTTCTTCAGTGGAGTGAACTCCTCGAGCTAGACCACGGGGTAGAGATGAACTGATACGCTGGCAGGACCTTCAATCAGAAGAAGCCCATGAGGTGTTTCATATGCGGATCGAACTGCGGCTCAGAGAATCGTCATTGCCGGAACTGGCCATCCGGACCTATGACCCCGATGAAGACGATGTCCGCTCCATCTTGATGGATGTCTGCCGAGCGATTAGGCTGCGCGGTAATTTCATGGTGTCGGGCTTTGGTCAAGATCGGTGGCCCGTCGATGTAGAAACTGATCTCCCGGTTCTCTTGGAGCAACTGCCTGGTGCCCTTCGGGCTGTAGGTACGGGCACAGCTGGCACGATTGACTTCTATGAACAAAGTATCGAGCGATCGATCACATTCAATCCCGCTGGCGACCGCTATGTCGCTACGTGTGCGGGTCGAACTGCCTGGCAACCAAATCCTGCGGTCGAACATATTGACCGCGAGGATCTTGAAGAAATGTTGTTGGCCGTGAGGGAGGAGTTCATGCGCGCGTTTACCAAGGTGGCACCCGCTTTGACCAAGCATCCGTGGGTACGAAATTGGCTGAAATGTTCTCCCGAGCTTTGATTGCTGAGCGATGTGAACCCTGCAATCCAGACTTGGGATGGGGGAACTGATACGCTGACAGGGCCATATGGAACCAACACTTGGTACCACCAACAGGAATCGAACCTGTATCTAGCGCTTAGGAGGCACTCGTTCTATCCATTGAACTATGGCGGCACTTCTCTGGGAGAATCCGTGATTGTATTCGGTGGCGTGCGCCCTCCCGGCGCGATGGGAAAAAGCCTCAGTCATAGGGCACGGTAAAAATCAAATCCACCGCACTCTGCTGCCCAGCCTGGGCACGCACGGTGAAGCGCTGCGAGAGGTCGTAAAACACATACAGGGTGCCGAGCGCGCCGGAGATGGTGCGTTCATAGGCTGCATAAAAGTTGCGCGAAAAGCGCTTGCCCAGGGTGACGGCGCTTTCGGTGGTGCTGCCGTCGGTGTTGTTGGATGCGCCGCGGTAAGACAGCTCATCGAGTCCCAGCGAGGCGGCCAGGCCGCCTGACATGCCGCCGCCGCCTTTGCTGCCGAGCAGGGCCAGGGCGGCCTGTTGCAGCATGGCGGCTTCGGCGCCGCCTGAGGCTGATGAGCGGCCCACGACCAGCCAGGAGAGTTTTTCGGCGTCGGGCAGTTCGGGCTGGGCGTAGAGGCGCACGCGGGGAAGCAGGGCGGTGCCGGTGATCTGCACGCCGACGCGCTGTGTGAGGTTGGGGCGTATGGCGAGGATGTCGAGCGTGGGGTTGTCGATGGCGCCGGTGAAGCGCAGCATGCCTTGCTCCACGTCCAGGCGCTGGCCGTAGGCGCGGTACTGGCCGCCCGCGGTGTTGATGGTGCCGTTGAGCCTGGGCTCGCGCAGTGAATCGCCGCTCAGGGCCAGGGTGCCGCGCACGCGTGTGTCTATGCCTTTGCCCTGGATGCGGAAGTCGCGGCCCAGGTCCAGCTCGACGGCGAGCTTGACGGGGCGGGCGTCGCGGTCGGTTGTTTCTGCGCTGGTTTGCGCGGGCGCTTTCTGGCCGGTTGCGGTGCCGCGGGTGCTGCGCACCACCACGTCGTCGCCGAGCTGGGGTGTGCCTTCGTCGGGCAGGATGATGCGGGCCTGGTCGACCCGCAGTGTGCCGGTGAGCTCGCTCTGCTGTCCCTTGAGGCCGGCCTGCACTTCGCCGGAGACGGTGATCTGCCGGTCGGTGCGTATGCTGGCGCGCAGGCGTTCAAGCTTGGCGTTGAGCTGCACCTGGGGTTTGCCGTCGACCCAGCCGGCTTCGCCCTGGGCAGTGAGTATGCCGCCCGTGCCTTTGTCGCCCGCGCCCTGCAGCGTGAACTCGTTGATGCGCATGCGGGTGCCGTCCAGCTTGGCGCGCAGCTTGCCGTTGCCGAACTCGATGCCGTCGACCACCGAGCGCAGGGCCAGGTCGTCGGCCTGCAAATCGCCGGCCAATTGCGGGGCGGCGCGTGTGCCGCTGATGGCGACGTTGGCGCCCAGCGAGCCGCGCAGCCGCCAGCCGGGCGGCGCGAGCACCGACCACACGCCTATGCGCGGCAGCTGCGCTCGCAGCTGGCCGGCCAGGGGCGCGGAGTCGGGCCAGAGCCAGCCGCCACCGGCCGTGGCGGGGGCACGCGCCAGGCGTGTGCGCAACTGGCCGTCGGCGGTGCCGGCGCGTTCGCTGTCCCAGCGCAACGCCAGGGTGACGGCCTCGCCTTCGCTTTGCAGCGAAAGCCGTGCTTCCTTGACGCCGGCCGCGACGCGCGCCGAGGTGCCTTGCGCGGTTTCGGCCTGCACGGTGATGTCGCCGCTGCTGCGCGCGAGGTTTGCCTTTAGGCGCAGCGTGTCGCCCAGCGTGGCGTCCCAGTCGCCGTCGAGCAGCAGCGTGCCGCCCAGGCCGGCACCGGCCATCTGCGGGCCGGCGAAGAGTTCAATCCAGGCCAGGGGGAGGCTGCTGAGCTTGCCGGCGGTGACGAGTTCGCGGCCCGCGCGCCAGCGCACGGGCTGCCAGGCGAGTGTGGCTTGCGAAGGCGCGGCATTCGCGGTGCTGGCTGCGCTGCCGGAAGGCGGAGCGATGAGAAGCGCCTCGCCGGCGCCGCTTTCAAACGCGCCGCCGTTGCGTGCGGGTGTCCATTTGAGTGCGACGGCCGAGCGTGTCTTGAGCTGCCAGGCGCCGCTGCCGAGGGCTGGGTCCTGCACGCTGAGGCTCAGTTGCTGCAGCAGGCCTTGCCAGGGTGATTCGGCCAGCGGCGTGTTGCGCGCATCTGTGCCGCGCCCGCCCTGGGCCGCGAGCTGCAGTGTGTAGCGGCGCGCGCCGGCTTCGGCGCGGCCCTGGGTGTTGAGCTGGGCCTGGCTCAGGCGGCCTGAGAGTGTGGCCTGCACGGCGCGGAGTTTGATAAGCCCGGCATCTGTTGCGGATGCTGCGCCCGTGGCAGCCGGTGTGGTTGTCGGCGTGGCGGCCGCCATGCGCCAGTCCAGCGAGGGCAGCTCCAGCCGCGCCTGCAGGGCCGGGTCCTGCCAGCCGCCTTGCCAGCCGGCTTGCAGTTCAGCGCTGCCTGCGGCCGAGGCGGACTTGAGCGCGTCGGGCATGCCTGGCAGCCTCTGCAGCCAGCGCAGGGCCTGGGCCATGTCGCGGCCGCGCAGGCTGAGTTCGCCCTTGCCGCTGGCGGGACGCAGCTCGCCTTGCACCTGCGCGTCCAGCCCAGGGGCGGTGAGGGTGAGCTGGCCTTTGCCGGCTTGGGCCGCGGGTTGGGCTTCCAGATTGCCCTTGAGTTCGGCGTCGTCGCTGCGTACGCGCAGGGCTGAGAGCACCAGCGTGCCGCCAGCCTGCTGGGTGTTCCAGCTGCCGGTGGCGCCGGCGTCGCGCAGGCGCAGCGCGCCCAGCGGGTTGTTCTTGGCGTTGGCCGCGTCGTTGCGGGCTGCTTGCACATTGGCGTCAAACGCGATGGTCTCGCCGCGCTCCCCCTGGCTGTGAGCCTGGGCCTTGCCGTCCAGCAGCAGCGGCGCGAGCTGGCTGTGCAGCAGGGCCGGGTTGATTTGCTGCAGGGTGGCTTGCAGTTTCCACGCCGGGGTTTTGCTGCCGGCAGCGGTGTCGGCCCATTCGCCGCTGGCCAGCAGCTCGCCGCCGCCCAGCCTGGCCTTGAGCGTGCGCACCAGGGCCGCGCCGCCGCGCCATTCGCCTTGCGCTTCGAGACGTTCCAGCGGCAGCTTGTGCTGGTCCCAGGGGCCGGGCTGGCTGTTGGTGAGCTGCAGTTGCAGGCCCCAGGCGGAAGCGGATGCCCCCGTCGATGTGGGCGCGCTGTCCCCCGGCCGCACGCTGGCGCTGCCGGTCAACTGGGTCTGCGGGCCCTGGGGCCAGAAGGCGGCGACATCAAGATCGCGAAAAGTCGCATCGGCCTGCGGCAGCGGTTGCTCGGCCCAGGGCATGACGCGGGCTGTGGCATTGGCCTGGGGGCGCGCTGGCGTTCTCTGCGAGGGGGCGTTTTCCTTTTGTTCTTTTTGTTTCTTTTGTTCTTTTTGCAGCTGCTCCATTTGCAGCTCGGCCTTGAGCAGCAGTTCGGTCAGCGGGCCCTTGGCCGTGGCCTTGAAGGCCAGCGGCACGGTGGTCTTTCCGCCGGCAGAACCTGGAAGAGGCGCATCGAGCGCGCCGTTCAGGTTGGCGTCAAGTTGCAGCGCACCGCGCGCGGCCAGCGTGGCCTTGCCGCTGTAGCGGCCTTGCGCGACCTGCGCGCTGAGCAGTTCAAGCTGGTGCGAGAAACCATTGAAGGTGTAGTTGCCGGTGATGCCGGCCGCGGAAAACTCCGCGCCGCCACGCCATTGGAACTGGCCGACAGAGAATCCTTCGAGCAGCACCGGCAGCGGCAGGCCCAGCGCCGAGGGCGGCACCGACGGCGTGGTGGAGGGCGGGCGCTGGTCGTCGACCCGCACGCTGGCGGCGGCCAGGCGGTTGACCTTGAGCGTGCCGTGCAGCAGCGACCAGGGCTGCCAGGCCAGCGTGAGATCGCGCACGTCCACGCGCAGGCCGTCCTGCTGCCAGACGAGTTGCTCCACACGCCCGCCTTCGCGCAGGGAGCCTGTGACGCGCTCGGCGCTCAGCGGCTGCGAGCGGGCGATCCAGCCCAGCGCGGTGGCCAGCGAGCCGTCGGTGCCGGCCCACCACCAGGCGCCGCCTGTCGCGGCGACGGCGAGCGCGACGACACTGCCCGCAGCCCAGGCCGTGGCGCGCAGCCAGCGCCGCGGCGGCCTTGAAGGCTTATTGGGTGGAGTGGGATTGTCGGGCGTGTCCATCGTCTGCCGGGCGATCAGAAAACAAAACCCACGCTGACATGCAGGCGCAATTGCTTGGGCTTGACGCCATAGGCCAGGTCAATCTGCAGCGGGCCTATGGGGCTGCGCCAGCGCACACCGGTGCCGATGCCGACGGAGGGTTTCATGTCCTTGGGGTTGTCGGCCACGGCGCCGGCGTCAATGAAAAAGGTGTTCTCCCACTCGCTGGGCCGGCCGTCGCGCAGCATGGGGCGCTGGTATTCGACGCTGCCTACGGCCATGTAGCGGCCGGGGGCGGTGACGCCGTTGTCGAGCTTGATGCCGATGTCGCGGTAGCCGTAACCGCGCACCGTGGTGTCGCCGCCGGTGCGAAACAGCAGGGTGCCGGGAATGCGGGCCGAGTCCTTGGCGACGACCGCGGCACCCTCGGCACGCATGGCGATGCGGCCGCGTTCCAGCGGCACAATGCCCAGCCAGCGGCCCACGGCGCGGCCAAAGGGCAGGTGTTGCGTGCCCATGGTGGTGCCGCCGCCGAGTTCAAAGCCCAGGCCGTAGCCTTTGCTGGGAAAGGGCAGGCTGTCGAAATAGCGGCCGGTCCATACATAGTTGGCCGACAGGGCCGAGCCGTCACCGATGTCGGCGGCTGTGTTGTTGATTTGCCCGCTGCCGCTCACGCTGGCCCGGTCGTACTGCAAATACATATTGCGGTCTATGCGCGCGCCAGCCTGGGTGCGGCCGAAGCGCAGGCGCGAGGAGCGCGTGACGAGGTCGTCGTCATCGACGCGTTCGGCGCGCGCCAGAGCCACCCAGCGCCAGTTGGCTTCATCGGGAATGGAGGTCCACTCGGTCTGCGCGTAGGGCGCTTTCCTTTCGAGCTGGAGTTTGGTCACGGCGCGCCAGTTGGTGCCCGGCACGCGCAAATGGGTGTGCTCGACGGAGGCACGCGGGCCGCTGTCGGTGGTGACACCCACGCCGAGGATGACTTTTTGCAGCTTGGCCTCGCGCACCTGGACCTGCACGGGTGCGGCCTGCGGGTCGCTTTCGGGGTCGACAAAGATATAGGCCGAATCGAAATAACCGCTGGAGGCCAGGCGCTGCTGTGCCTCGGCCAGCTGGTTCTGGTCGTAGGGTGTGCCGGGCGTCAGGCGTGCCAGGCGCGGCACCAGTACCGGGTCGTAGCGCTCCACGCCGGTGACCTGCATGGGGCCCAGGCGGTAGAGCGGACCGGAGTCCAGCCTGAGGCTGAGGGCCGCGCTGTGCTCGGGCGCGTCGATGTCGGCCAGGCTGCCGGCCAGCTTGCCGGCCGGGTAGCGGCGCGCCACGAGGTCGCGCAGGGCCTGGGTCTTGGCGCCGTCCCAGGCGTCCTGGGTGAAGCGCTGGCCCACGGGCAGGCGCCAGTCGCGCTCGATCCCGTCGCGCTGGGCCTTGGCTTCGGGATCGGGCGATGCGGCGATATCGCCCGCGAAATCGACGACCACCGCGCCCACGGTGGTGGCCTGGCCGGGCTCCACGGCCACCACGATGGTGGGCCGCTGGTTGGCCGCGCCTTCACGTGTGATGGCGATGTTGGGGCTGAAGTAGCCCAGCGTGCCGACGAGGTTGCGCACATTGCGCTCGGCCAGCACGACCAGGCGCGCGAGCTCGGCCTCGTCGAGGTCGGTCACGGCGCGGTAGCGCTGCAGCTCCAGGTGTTTCTCTAGCATGTCCTTGATGGGCTGCGGCGCGCGCACGGCGATGTCGAAGGCCGTGACTTCAGGCGGGGCGCTGGTCGGGCCGGTGGCGCCTTCGGGCGTGGGGCCGGGGCTGACTTTTTCGGGGGGCGGCGGCGGGGCGGGGGCGGTTTGTGTGACGGTGGAGGGTGGTGCCGTGCTGGCTTGCGCGGGCGCAGCCGTCTGCGCACCGGCCGGGGGCGCCAGCAAGGCCGCAAGGAGGGCGAGAGCGGGAATGAGAGCGGCGGCAGGCTCTGCCAGTCCCGCCGCCGGGGTGGCCGTCCGTGCGCAGTGAGTACGGTGAAGGCTGGTACTGGGATGCGTCACGCAGGCAGTTTACTTGAGCACCCCCAGGCCTTCGCGTAGGAGGCGGGCGTCACTTGCAGCCTTATTTGGACAGCATGCGCATGGCCTCTTCCAGCCCCTTGATGGTCAACGGGTACATGCGCTGGTTGACCAGCTGCTGGATCACGCCGATGCTTTGCCGGTATTGCCAGACGCCTTGCGGCTCGGGGTTGATCCACGCGAATTTGGGGAAGGCGTTGGTCAGGCGCTGCATCCATTCGGCGCCGGCTTCCTCGTTGTTGTATTCCACGCTGCCGCCGGGCTGCAAAATTTCGTAGGGGCTCATGGTCGCGTCGCCGACGAAGATGAGCTTGTAGTCCTTGTTGTACTTGCGGATGATGTCCCAGGTCGGGAATTTCTCGCTGAAGCGGCGGCGGTTGTTCTTCCACATGAAGTCGTAGACGCAGTTGTGGAAGTAATAAAACTCCAGGTGCTTGAATTCGGCCTTGACGGCCGAGAACATTTCCTCGACGCGGTGGATGTGCTCGTCCATGGTGCCGCCCACATCCATGAGCAGCAGCACCTTCACGTTGTTGTGGCGCTCGGGCACCATCTTGATGTCCAGCCAGCCGGCGTTGGCCGCGGTGGAGCGTATGGTGTCGTCCAGGTCCAGCTCTTCGACATTGCCCTGGCGCGCGAACTTGCGCAGGCGGCGCAGCGCGACCTTGATGTTGCGCGTGCCGAGTTCCTGGGTGTCGTCGTAGTCCTTGTAGGCGCGCTGGTCCCAGACTTTCACCGCGCTCTTGTTGCGGCTTTTTTCCTGGCCTATGCGTATGCCCTGGGGGTTGAAGCCGTTGGCGCCGAAGGGCGAGGTGCCGCCCGTGCCTATCCATTTGCTGCCGCCTTCGTGGCGCTCTTTCTGTTCCTCAAAACGCTTCTTGAGGGTTTCCATGAGCTCGTCCCAGCCCATTTTTTCGATCTTGGCTTTTTCCTCGGGGCTCAGCTCAAGCTCGAGGTTTTTGCGCAGCCATTCGAGCGGGATGTCCTTGGTGAAGTCGGCCAGCATTTCGACGCCCTTGAAGTAGGCGGCGAAGGCGCGGTCGAACTTGTCGTAGTTTTTCTCGTCCTTCACGAGCACGGTGCGGCTCAGGTAATAGAAGTCGTCGATCTTGTAGGCGCCTTCACCGTCCTTGTCATCTTGTCCGCTGTTCGGTCCG
>Ga0209025_1003530_pt1 | contig 14676 bp, 15 predicted proteins | sample AraplaMF_Col_mLB_FD_184256 | JGI IMG/M metagenome (GOLD analysis project Ga0209025, IMG submission 184256) | Arabidopsis root microbial communities from the University of North Carolina, USA - plate scrape MF_Col_mLB (SPAdes) (version 2) | ecosystem: Host-associated > Plants > Roots > Endosphere... | reverse complement strand
TTCGCCGATGCGCACGGTGATCGGCAGCACGGTGACCTCGTGCTGTTCGAGATACTGCAAAGGCAGGTCGCAGGCGGAATCGACGACGAGTCCGATGCGCATGGTTCCCCTCCCGGAATGAGCGCTGGCTTTCGAAGTGTGACGGCCAGCATACCCTGTCCGAGACGGAAGTCCGTGCGGCGCCGCCGCATGACGCTGCGCGTCAGCGTCGGCGCTGCAGGCCCACCGGGAGATCGCTCAGGCGGCGCATTTCGGCGTCCTGTAGCAGGGCGGGGTCGCGCATCGCGGCGAGCGCGAAATCGAAGGCGTCGTTGCCCCAGAACAGTTCGTCGCCGACCGCCAGCGTTGGCACGCCGTAGACGCCGGCGGCGATGGCGTCGTCGGTGTTCGCGCGCAGGGTGGCCTTGGTGTCGGCGGCGTCGAGTGCGTCGGCGGGGACGTCCAGCGCGGCCATCAGCGGAACCAGCGCTTCGACGGTGTCGCCGGCGCGGCCATGGGTCCAGATCCAGTCGAAGATCGAATCCACCGCTTCGGGCGTATCGCCGGCGGCGATGCTCAATCGCAGCGATGCCAGCGGATTGAACGGATGCGCCGGCGGGAACACCAGCGGCACGCCGGCCTGGCGCGCCAGCCACAGCACGTGGCGGTAGGTGAACTCGCGCTTGCCCGGGATTTCCGCCGGTCCCTTCTGCCCGCGCGCATCGAGCACCGCGGCGAACACGATAGGCACCAGCCGCACCGGCGTGCCGGCGGACTCGCATTCGCGCAGCAGCGGTTTCAGCCGTTGCCACTGCAGGTACGAGAACGGCGAGATGAAGTCGAAGTACCAGGTCAGCGGCGCGTTCATGCAGGTCCTCAGTGCCACGCGCCGAGGATCAGCCCGTACAGGCAGAACTGCGCGATGTGGTAGCCGGCGTCGATCATCCACAGCTTCAGGCTGCGCTGGGCGAAGGCGTAGTTGATGCCGAAGCTCATCGCCACGAAGAACAGGCCGACCACGAAGCCGGCGCCGAAGCCGTCGGCGGCGCTCGCGGTGGGCGGCAGGAAGTTGGCGAACATCACCGCCGCCAGCAGGCTGCACACGAAGGCGGTGGCAAAGATGCGCTTGGGATGCGGCGGGGTGGAATCCGGATCGATACCGGCTTCGCGGCACCACGCGCGCTTGAACAGCGGCCCGTACCAGATGCCGCCGAGGACGAAGGAGGAAACGGCGGCGGCGATGGCCGCGACCCAGTTGAAATCGACGTGCGGGAGGGGCGGCATGGTGGTTGTCCTGAAATGCGCGGTGGCTGGTCAGCAGCCGACCGAAACGTGCTGGCCGGCAACGTCTACGATAGCGCCGCCGGTCGCCCGGGAGGACAGGAACAACGTGGGCCGCTGCATGTTGTAGTGGTTCGAGGTGTCGAGGATCAGGTCGAGGCGGCCATCGCGGTCCAGGTCGCCGGCGAAGATCAACTGCGGTTCGGCGTCGTCGCCCAGTACCCAACGGCCATTCTCGTCGCGGTATCCATCCATGGTCGTCAGAGTCTGCCGCCGATCGCCATCGACCAGCTCGACGCGGCAGGCGACTTTCGGGTCGCCCGCGTCGGTCGCGGTGGCCGTCTCGCAACGGGACTGCACGGACAGGGCCCGACCCTTCCATTCGATGAAGCGGGTGAACACGGCGCCTGCGGGACCTGGCCCGACCTTGCCGGTTTCAACGCGACCGGCGCGTAGTCCCGTGCCGCGCAGATAGAGGCGCACGTCTTCCGCGTTCGCCGACTCGACCCGCCGGCCCGTGCGTTGCCCGGGTGCATCGAGGATCACGTCCTCGATCGCGCTTATGTGCAGGGTTGCCTGCTGAAGACGCGCAGTGCCGTCCTGTGCGACCTGGAGCGCGAGCCAGCGCTCTCCGTCCTTCGCCGTGACTTCGTCGCCGTGGAACTCGCCCGGCGGCTGCAAGGCGATCGCGCTCGCCAGCGCCCATCCCATGATCGCGATCGACACCTATCCATTCCTCATGCGACTCACACCGGTCGCGAGGATAAGGCACGGCCGCCGCGTGTGGCGGACCGCGCCTGTGTGAGGACCGCGACCTATCGCCCCGACGCCGGATACGCCCGCGGCATGCCGCCCTCGGCCGCGGGTGCGGCGGTGTTGAGGTAACGGTCGCGCAGTTCGGTCTGGCGGCTGCGCATCGGGATCGCGCGGCCGTCCATCCACACCTGTAGCGCCACCGCGTTCACTTCCAACGGGTCGCCGCTCCACATCACCAGGTCCGCGCGCTTGCCCGGCGCGATGCTGCCCAGGCGATCGGCCACCCCGAAGGTTTCGGCAGGAACGCGCGTCAGGCCGGCGAGTCCGTCGTCCCACGGCAAACCGTTGGCGACCGCGTTGCCGGCGAGCTGGCGGATCTTGCGCGCGTTGTGCGAGGCATCGCCCGCCTGCGTGAAACCGACCTGCACGCCCGCCGCGCGCAGGCGCGCCGCGTTCTCCATCGTCGCGCCGATCTGGTCGAAGTCCGATGGCAGGTTGCCCAGCGGATTGACGAACACCGGCACCTTCGCCGACGCCAGCATCGGCGCCACGCGCCATGCTTCCGCGCCGCCGGCGATGGCGACACGCACGTTATGGCGCTGCGACCAGCGAAGCAGCTGGCGGATGTCGGCGGCGCGATCCACCGCCACCACCACGCGACCGCCGCCGCCGATGTACTTCGCCAGCGCGGCGCGACCGGCCGGCGTCAGCAGCGCGGCGTTGGCATCGGGCGAAATGCGCCCGCGTACTTCGTCGATCAGCTGGTCCAGGATCATCCATTGTGCCGCGCGCGAATTGCCCGAAAGCCCAGCCGCGTCGCCGCCGATGCGCAGGAACAGCTCGCGCGGACCGATCGGATCGGCGCTGCCGTCCAGGCGGACGATGCCGCCCTGGCCGGCGACGATCGAACCGCCCGTCGCGGTGCCGGCGCCCAGCAGCGTCCAGCCGATGCCCTCGATGCGCGTCACCGGGACCAGGATCGAATCCGGGTTGTACGCCAGCGTCACGTCGAACTCCGGTCGCACCGTCATCTGCTTGGTGTCGGCGCCGAGCGAGAGCGTGTCGTCGACGGTGTCCTTCTCGCCTGACACTTCTTCCAGGCCGATCTCGGTGATGCCGCCGAACAGCGTCGGCGTCACCGGCCGGCCCTGCGCGTCGACCACCTGCGCGCCTGCCTGTGCGGCCAGGCCCGTGCCGACGGCGCGGATCGTGCCGCCGGAGACCAGTACGTCGGCGTTCTTCAACGTGCCTTGCGCGGTGGCGGTGTGCACGGTCGCGTTGCGGATCAGCAGTTCCTGCGCGCCGGCCGACATCGAGGCCAGCAGCAGGCCGATCAGCAGGAAGCTGCGCGTCGGCGAATACCAGTGCGACCAGCCCGCGTCGCGTTCGCAGCAGGCCAGCTCGAAGGTGTCGGTCGGGCGGTTATGCCTTGAACGTCGGAACTCGATGAAGCGCCTCATTCCACACCTCCCGTGCTGCTGCCCGCCGCGGCGCCCTGGCCGAGCATGAAATCCGATACCGGCTGGCGCGAGCGATCGTTGCGATCGAACACGCGCGCGCCGTCGATGTACACCTGCTCGGCGTGCGCGTAGACGCTGAAGGGGTTGCCGTTCCACACCACGACGTCGCCCATCTTCCCGGGCTCCAGCGTGCCGGTCTTCTCGACGATGCCCAGCGCCTTGGCGGCGTTCTGCGTCATCCAGCGGATCGCGCGCTCCGGCGGTATGTCCATGCCGGCCAGCTTCGCGTGCGCCATGACCTTCGCCGCTTCCTGGTTGAGGCGCTGGATGCCTTCCTCCGAATCCGAATGCACGATCGCGCAGCTGTTGGGCGGGCGATCGACCAGCGCCAGGTTCTCCTGGATGCCGTCGAAGGCTTCCATCTTGAAGCCCCACCAGTCGGCCCACAGCGCGCCGCAGACGTTCTCGGCGGCGAGACGGTCGGCCAGCTTGTAGGCCTCCACGCCGTGGTGGAACGCGGCGACCTTGAAGCCGAACTCCTTGGCGAGGTCGAGCATCACCGCCATCTCGTCGGCGCGGTAGCAGTGGATGTGGACCAGGATGTCGCCATTGATCGCGCCGGCCAGCGTGTCCAGCTTGAGGTCGCGCTTGCCGCCGGTGTCCTTCTCGCTGTCGCTGTTGTCGCTGGAGGACTGCCACCAGCGCTTCTTTTTCGGTTGGCCGTCGTCGGCGGCCTTCTTGCCGCCGTTCTTCCGCAAATACTCGCTGGCATCGATGAACGCCGCGCGGTAGCCGGCGACGTTGCCCATGCGCGTGGCGGGGCCGCTCTTCTGGCCGTAGACGCGCTTGGGGTTCTCGCCGCAGGCCATCTTCAGTCCCCACGGCGCGCCGGGGAACTTCATCGCCTGGTAGGTCGTGGCGGCGACGTTCTTCAGCGTCACGCCGCGGCCGCCGATCAGGTTCGCGCTGCCGGGCAGCACCTGCAGCGAGGTGATGCCGCCGGCCAGTGCCGTGGCGAAGCCGGGGTCCTGCGGCCAGATCGAATGCTCGGCCCAGACGTTGGGCGTGGTCGGCGCGGTCATCTCGTTGCCGTCGCTGTGCGCGCTCACGCCCGGGCTGGGGTAGACGCCCAGGTGCGAGTGCACGTCGATCAGGCCCGGCGTCACCCACTTGCCGGTGCCGTCCACGCGCGTGGCGCCGGCCGGGGCCTGAAGCCCGGTGCCGACGGCGACGACCTTGCCGTCCTGCAGCAGGACGTCGGCGCCGTCCAGGCGCTGGCCGGTGCCGGTGAGCACGGTCGCGCCGGAGATCAGCACCGGTGCGGCGACGATGCGCTGGTAGGTGCTGGGATACGGGTCCTGCGTGAACGAGCTGCCCGACCGCGAGGTCGAAGACGAAGCGTTGGGCGAATCCGGCGGCGCGGCCTGCGCGCCACCGATCGCCAGCGCCGCGAGCAGCGCGGCGGCGAGAGGTCGAATCATGGATGTCCCCGGAAAGTGCGGCTCACAACCTTCGCACCGTAGCCGTGCCCGTCAGGCCCTGCCAAGCCTGACGATGGTCATGGGCGGCGTGACACAATGCCCGATTAGGCGCCATACGTAGGCGTCTTGCGGCACACACAACTACAAGAGGAGCAAACCCCTATGAAGGACAAGGAACAGATCGTCGACAACTGGCTGCCGCGTTACACCGGCGTGCCGCTGGACCAGTTCGGCGAACACATCCTGCTGACCAATTTCGGCGGTTACGTGAACATCTTCTCGCGCATGACCGGCGCGCCGGTGGTGGGCATGGACCGCCCGATGCCGAGCTGCACGCACGACGGCATCACCATGATCAACTTCGGCATGGGCAGCCCGAACGCGGCGACGATCATGGACCTGCTCAGCGCCATCGGGCCCAAGGCCGTGCTGTTCCTGGGCAAGTGCGGTGGATTGAAGCGCAAGAACCAGCTGGGCGACCTGATCTTGCCGATCGCGGCGATCCGCGGCGAAGGCACCAGCGACGACTACCTGCCGCCGCAGGTGCCGGCGCTGCCGGCATTCGCGCTGCAACGCGCGGTGTCGACGATGATCCGCGACCTCGCGCTGGATTACTGGACCGGCACCGTTTACACGACCAATCGCCGCGTCTGGGAACACGACGAGGCCTTCAAGGAACGCCTGCGTGCGATGCGCTGCATGGCCATCGACATGGAGACGGCGACGATCTTCGCCGCCGGCTTCGCCAACCGCATTCCCTGCGGCGCGCTGCTGCTGGTGTCGGACCAGCCGATGATCCCGGAAGGCGTGAAGACCGAAGCTTCCGATGCGCGCGTCAGCGCCGATTACGTCGACAACCACATCAACGTCGGCATCGAGGCGTTGAAGCTGATCCGTCGCAACGGCAAGTCGGTGCGCCACCTGCGCTTCGACGAATGACGCATCGGTAAAAAACGAAGGCCGGCATGGGCCGGCCTTCGCGGTCGCGTCACGGTGCGTGCGATGTCAGTCGCACACCATCTGCCATTCGTAGGTCTGTGTGTCTTCGTCGAATACCTGTTGCGCCGCACAGGCCGGAGGCGCCTGTGCGGATTCCTCGGACGTGCGTAGCGATGTCGCGAGCGAATCGGACGACGACGTGCCCGATCCGACGCCGCAGAGTTTGTAGATCGGTGGCGATGGCACGCCCGACGGTTGGCAATACACGCGCGCTGGCGTGCACACGAGGAAGCAGTCGTAGGACTGCGCGGTGACGAACCCGGGAACGAACAGGCCCGCCAGCAACGCGGCGGCGAGGAGCAGCTGTTTCATGGGATTTCCCTCGGGAAAGAGGTGGAGCAGGGGGATTGCGGGGACTTCGATCCGGTGGCGGGACGCGGTCCGTACGAGCGTAACCAAGCGCCGGCGGCTCCGGTACGAAGGCCGCGTGTTCAGTGTTGTGGAGTTCGCATGAATGCCCGGTGGAGGCGGCGGCTTGTGGACCCGCCGGACCGGTTCAGCGGCCCGGACCTGCTGTTTGGCACCTAACCTTCCCCTGAATCAGGAGATTCCCAAGAATCCGCAAAGATGGCGGCCAGAGGTCGCAATGGGTGCGACCTCCGGCAGGCACACTGTCTTCCGAAACAGGGAGACACCCGGGGAGGGACCATCATGGAGAAGTTGCTTTATCTGGCGCTGGGCGCCGTACTGACCTGGGGGTTCTATTTCCTCCAGCGCCGCGTCGAGAAGCGCAGCGCGGTGGAGGCGATCGAACGCAACCAGAAACTGCTGAACCTCAAGCAGGGACTGGACGAATCCAACACGAACCTCGACGACCTGCGCCGTTTCGAACAGCGCCTGATCGGCAAGGCCGAAACCGCGGCGCGTATCGCCGACAACTACTTCACCAAGGCCGAGGAGGTCGCGCGTCAGAGCGACGATGCGGCGGTCACGCAGCACGACATGAACCAGCAGGCGCTCGACGAGTTCCATCGCGCCGATGCACGGCTGGACACGGTCGTGACCTACCTGCGCCGCCAGCTCGACGACGAAACGCTGGCCATCTTCGACGATGCGCATCGCAGCTGGTTGCAGTTCCGCGAGCGCTACGCGCGTTTCGTCTCGCAGACGTATGCAGGCGGCGCGATCCGCCCGCTGATCCACGCCGTCACGCTGGAGAGCATCACGGAGTTGTGGAGCGAGGAGCTGGAGACGCAGTTGGGGGATGATTCGTTGTGATCCACAGCAGGCGCCCGTGAGCAACCCTCGATCCATCTCGCTCTCATTGAGGCGCTTCGATCGCTTCGTCAGGACGATCCAACTGCTCCACTAACAATCGGGAGCCCCCATCATCATCCGCGTCGAACATCACGCGGATGATGAGGCTTCCCTGAGTTGTGGTCGCGTTACTGCGTGCGGGGACGAACTGCCAGAAGCGCACGATATCGAGTAAAGCGAGAGCAACATCGGTAGTAGCGCTACCGTCCGCCAGCGCTACCTCGACAGGCGAGCCGACAGAGTCGACTGTGATGGCGAGGATCACCGAGGATTGGGCCGGTCGCACGTCCAGCGGGGGGAGGACGGGTGGATGTTCAGCTAACCACAGCAGGTCGAGGGTAGCGTTCTCGGTCACGCCCGCCGCTGCTTCCTTTAGTTTCGCCGCGGCAGGGGACGCTGTGCGTTGCGGTCGGCTCGGGTCGTAGACCGAGCCCTCGTCCCGAGCGGGCAATCCCAACGACGCAATCTCAAGTAACGCGGGGCCAGGTTCCTCCGGCGCAGCCTCGCCTACTTCTGGACGCCCACTTTCGGTGACTTCCATGGACGCCCGGATTGGAATGGATGCAGCTTGCATTTCCGGAGCGGGTGAAGGAGGAGGCTGTTGTTCGACAAGTGCATGCGTCGGCGTCTTCTTATCTGATTGCGTGCTCATGCGTTGCCTCGGCAGCGCGTGATGTGCCGGAATCCAAACCAAGTCGAGAGCAGCTTGCGCCCCCGCGTCACTCGGCAAGCTCGTATTGGATGCATCCGATCGAAGCAACAAGAACACAAGTAGCAGCGGACAACATATCGCCGCTAAGAGTGCGATCAGGTGATCCGTCAGCGGGGTGTCGATACGTCCGTGCATGTCCATGCTAAGCGTGTGAAGTAGTTCGATCATGCGCTTGGGCGAAGGGTGATGCTCCACCCGATAGCGCAACACCAAGTATGTTCGCCGGCCTGCAATGGCTTGAGGATATTCGTGCTGAGAAATCGGCCGACGAAATATTCGCGTGGCGTTGCTGATGAAATGAATCCACGCTCCGTACAAAGGAATGGAACGGGGTAAGGGAATGAAGCACGCATGCAAGTGGCTGCTCGCAGCCTTGCTGATCGCAAGCGCACCGGGCATTGCAGGATCCGTCGCGTACACCTACGACTCGCTGGGGCGAGTGGTTCGGGTGGTCTACACGGTCGGAAGTACCACCACGACGATCAACACCGCCAACTACGTGCGCGGTGTGATCACGATTCCCGCACAGCAGTTCAAGGAGTGGTACGGGTTCGATGCCGCGAATGTCTGCGGCGTGCTCAATCTGCTCGGACAGGGCCAGATCCCCATCTACTCGATCAACGCGACGAGTGCGGGGTCGTGCCCGAGCCTGCAGGCAGCAATGACCGACGTATCGGTTGAGCACGTCTGGGTGAAGGTCAACATCAGCGGGACGAACTACGTCTTCGATCCCAGCTACAAGCCGCACACCTTCACTACCGGGATCAACCTGGGGACGGCGGCTGGCTATAGCGCTTCGACGTACCTGACGTCCGCTCGTACCGGCGCGAGCATCACCACCCATGCGGTACAGAACATCAACCGCGCCAATATCCGGACCAACTTGACCAGCAACGCCACGACGCTGGCGCAATGGCTAAGGACCAACAAGCCCACGGCCACGATCGACGATGTGATCGGTGGCCAGAGCATCGTCCCGTACCTTGGCGATACGCTGCGCCAGACCGCGCTGCCGTATCAGAATGCGGGCTATAGCACCGTCGAAAGTGCGGAACTCCCTAACGGCTACCGGCCGACGCTGCGGATCCGGTATCAGGGAATCGACCAGACGTTTACGTCGGATGCCATCTACGGGAAGCGGCTGACGCTGAGCTTCAATGGCACTCAGCCCGTTCTCAAGCTGGACGGAGTCCAGGTGGGGAGCGCCGGTACGTCCGTTGCGGCCGGTGCGGAGCCATGAATTCCCGGTCCAGTCGGGGCAGCGCCTTTTGCTTGTTCGTGGTGCTGCGGCGCTAGGCGCGGGAGGGCGGTTCGAAGTTCGATGGTGCGCTGGGACTTTGGTCGTAACGCATATCTCGCTTGGAAATGCGAGCTTGGTGAAAACGGCATTATTGGTGCGGACGGGGCTCGAAGTAAGAGATGTGAAGGTTAGAGTCGAAGCTGCGCGATAACGTAGCTTCTATTGTGTTGTATCGAGGCCGACGCTAGGTCAGGTTCATGAGCACCCCGCTACAGGTGCGGACGAGCAGTAGGGCGTCTGACGCGATCGCCTTCGTTCGTTAGGCTAGAGCTTCCAATGGTTCCGGACGTTTCATGCACACCACCCGACAAACCATTCTCACCTTCTGGCATCAAGCCGGCTACGACCGCTGGTTCGCCCGCGACGATGGCTTCGACGCGCAATGCAGCGATTTCCTCGACGCGCATTTCGCTGCATCGAAACGCGAGCTGGAGCACTGGATGGACACCGCCGACGGCGCGCTCGCGCTTTGCATCCTGCTCGACCAGATCCCGCGCAACGCGTTTCGCGGCAGCGGCCATGCGTTCGCCACGGATTCGCTCGCGCGTCATTACGCCGCGCGCGCGATCGATCGCGGCCATGATCTCGCGGTCGATCCGACGCTGCGCGTGTTCTTCTACATGCCGTTCGAACATTCCGAAACGATGGCCGACCAGGAACGCTCTGTCGCGCTCGCTTCGACGCTGGAAGGCGAAGGCGCAAGCGCCTATCTCGAGTACGCGATCAAGCATCGCGACGTGATCGCGCGCTTTGGCCGTTTCCCGCATCGCAACGCGACGCTGGGCCGCGAATCCACGCTGCAGGAGCAGGACTACCTGGACGCGGGCGGCGGCTTCTGAGTCGTCAAAAAAAGAAAAACGCCGTAGCCGGGGACGCGCGGGTCCGGGGAGCGGCTACGACGTTCGGGAAACTGGCGGATGCTGAGGTCGGCGTTCCGGAGCCGATGACCTGAGCCTATGCGCGCAGTGCGGAAGGATCCGGTCGCGCGCGGTGAACCGTGGCCTGGATGCGGCGAAGCGAGCGCTTCGCCGATTCGTGCAGAGGGTGCGCCGGTCTTGTAGCCCGGGTAAGCGAAGCGCACCCGGGGATCGACTGTTTTGAAGAACAGCCGCTTCAACGCAGCAACGCGCTGCGGCGCGATCACCGCAGATCACAACTGAAGTATCCGGGGGCGCGGTGCGCTTCGCTTACCCGGGCTACGAATGCTCGCCGGGCCGAATCAGTACTTCGGAATCGCCGAATCGAAGTCCGCCCAGGCGTCGATGCCGCCCACGACGTTGTAGACCTCGCGGAAACCCAGGCCGCGGAAGTGTTCCGCCGCCTGCTGGCTGCGGCCGCCGTGGTGGCACAGGAACGCCAGCGGCGTGTCCTTCGGCAAACCCTGCAACGCATCGGTGCCGTTATCGAGCGTGTCGAACGCCACCGGCGCGGCCGCGAAGGCGCGCTCGGCGGCCGGACGCACGTCCACCAGGCGCAGCGAACCGGCGCGCACGCGCGCGTCGGCTTCGTGCGGAGAAAGCGTACGCACGGGCGGCGCGGCGAGCGGATGGCTCACCGACAGGCCGCGGCCGCGCTCGTCGTCGACCCAGTCGATGCTGATGCCGTCGGCGCGTCGCACCTGCAACGCGTCGGTCTGCAGGCGCACGCCGTCGATCTCGATGGCCACCGCATTCGGATCGATCGGGGCGAGCTGGAGGCGCACGTTGTGGCGCGCATCGATGTCGATCTGCACGGCGTAACCGCCGCCGGCGTTGTCGATCGCGCTGCGCAGCATCTCCAGCGCCTCGGGCGTGATGGTGAATTCCGGCGGACGACGATCCGGCGGCGGCAGGCCCAGGACGGTATGCAGCTCGCCGCTGCCGGCCATCTGCTCGACGATGTCGCTGCCGCCGACCAGTTCACCGTCGATGTACAGCTGCGGGATCGTCGGCCAGTTGCCGTAGGTCTTGATGCCTTCGCGGATCTCGGCGTCGGCCAGCACGTTCACGTGCGCGTAGCCCTGCGGCAGCAGCGCGTTGAGCACGCCGACGGCCTTGGCCGAGAACCCGCATTGCGGCGCATCGGGCGCGCCCTTCATGAACAGGACGACGCGGTTGGACTGCAGCAGGGTTTCGATGCGCGAACGCAGCGCGGGGTCGAGCGACATGAGCGGGCTACCAGCGGGTGGGAATGGGGTGCAAGTGGGGGCGGTGATCGGGTTTGGCAAGCGCAGGGCGGGTCTTTGTCATGGTTTTCAAGCCTAGCGTCGTGCCCCGCTCACCTGTCACCGTCATCCCGGCGAAGTCCGGGACCCAGGTCCGCGACGTACGGGCACTCCCGGCCGGGTTCCCCACCTCACCGTCATTCCAGCGAAAGCTGGAACCCACCCGCTTTCGCTCCGTAGCCCGGGTAAGCGAAGCGCACCCGGGAACTGTCACGCCCGACCCCGGGCGCGCTCCGCTTACCCGGGCTACGAGAGCGGACAAGGCCAGCGCCTGCCGGCGCGAGGGCTTTACCATCGACCCATGCCAACGCCTCTCCACCAGCCCCCCCGCCACCCGCACGCCTGGGCCTGGCTGTTCGGACTCTCGCAATTGGCCGTGGTCGCGATCTGGTGGCTCTGGGGCTGGAAGGCCGGCCTGCCGGCGCTGGCGCTTTCCCACGGCGCGCTGGTCTGGGCCACGCTGCGGCCGCAGTCGCCCCTGCTGAGCCCCGTGCTGACCCGCCTGCCAACGCGCGAGAACGTCGCCTGGCTCACCATCGACGACGGCCCGTCCGACGACACGCGCGCGATGCTCGACCTGCTCGACGAACACCACGCGAAGGCCACCTTCTTCCTCGTCGGCGCGCGCGCGCAGGCGCGTCCGGAACTGGTGGCGGAGATCGTCCGTCGCGGCCACGGCATCGGCCAGCACAGCCACACCCATCCGCAGGCGTGGTTCTGGGCGCTGCCGCCGTCGGCGATGCGGGCGCAGATCGACCAGGCGCAGGCGGCGCTGACCTTCCTCACCGGCACGCGGCCGCGCTGGTTCCGTGCGGTGGTGGGCATGGCGAATCCGTTCGTCGCCGCGTCGTTGAGGCGGCACGGGCTTGCGCGCGTGGCGTGGACCGCGCGGGGTTTCGATGCGGTCATGCGCGATCCGGCCGGCGTGGTGGCGCGGATCGAACGCGATCTCGCGCCGGGAGCGATCGTGCTTCTGCATGAAGGCGCGGCGCACGGGCGTAATGTCGAAACGCTGGCGACGTTGCTGGTGCGGATGAAGGCGCTGGGGTTCGGGACGGTATTGCCCGAAGAGCTGGACGTGGCTTCCGTAGCCCGGGTAAGCGAAGCGCACCCGGGTTGAGCGTGACAGGTCCCGGGTGCGCTTCGCTTACCCGGGCTACGACCGCGAGCGCTTAAACTTCGCGCGTCGCCACGATCCGGAAATTGTTGAACGGCGTATTCCCGCGCAACGACACGAATTCCGATCGCAACCCCGCCGCATCGAAACGCGCACGCAGCATGTCCGCGTCGGGATAGTGGATCGGCGCGGCGTTCATCCAGCCCACGGCCTTGGCGAACACGTCCACCGCGCGGGTGACCTGCGCACGATGGCTGCCATCGGCCAAGCCCGTGCGGATCACCAGCTTCGCGCCCGGTTCGAGCATGCCGATGCAGGTGTCGATCGCGCGCATCTGCGCGTCCTCGGGCACGAACTGCATCACGTCCAGCAGCGCGACGCTGCCGCGATGCGAAGGCAGCTGGGCGCCGAGGTCGGCGGTGCCGAACTCCACGCCGTCGAGTCCGCAACGCCGTGCCGCGCCACGCGCGCGTTCGATCTTGCTGGCGTCGTTGTCGTAGCCGCGATACGGCATCGCCTGCCCGTCGGCGCGCAACGCATGCGCGAGCAGGCCGAGCCCGCAGCCGATGTCGAGTAGCGGCGCGCGCGTGCCACGCAGCACGTCGCACACGCCCGGATACAGCGGGTCGGTGCCGAGCTTGGTGCGCGCGTAGTAGTAGTCGTAGCGGATGTACCAGCGCGGCAGGAATGCACGCGCGATGTCGTTCGCGCGCTGCGGCGGAAGCGGGCGGACCACGAGGCCGTCGGCATTCACGTCCATTGCCTTCCTTCAGCGTTGCAGGAGGTTGCGCGCGACCGGCAGCGCCAGCGCGGTCCATAGCGTGTACATCGCAGCCGAAGGATGCAGCCCGTCGTCGGCGAGCATCTCCGCCTCGCTGCCGCGCTCGCGCGACACCGGCGTGATGTCGACGAACGCGACCGCGTGCGCCTCGCACACGACCTGCGCGGCGGCGTTGTAGGCGTCCAGTTCGGTGGCGACCTGTTCGGGCGTGGACTGGGTCGTCTTCACGAACGGCGTGACGCCCCAATCCGGAATCGACAGCACCATGACGCGATCGGCGCGCCCGCGTGCGCAGCGGATCGCGCGCTGGAGCAGCGTCTCGAACTCGCCGCGGAAATCGATCGCGCTGCGGCCGCGGTACTGGTTGTTCACGCCGATCAACAGCGTGACGAAATCCCATTCGCCGAGCGGTTCGGCGCCATCGACGCCCCACGCCAGTTCGTCCGTCGTCCAGCCCGTGGTGGCGATGATGCGCGGATCGGCCAGCGCGATGGCTTCCTCGCGCAGCGCCTTCGCCAGCTGCACCGGCCAGCGGCCGCCTTCCGCGACGCCTTCGCCGATGGTGTAGCTGTCGCCCAGGGCGAGGAACGACAGCGCGGTGGCGGGCGTGTTCGCCATCAGGCCACCGCGGCCTGCGCGCCGCTATCGGATTGCGCGTAACGGTCCAGCAAACGTTCGATGCGGCGGAACACTTCGCGCAGGTCGTCCGGCTGCGGCAGCAGCGTCACGCGGAAGTGGTTGCGGTACGGCACGTTGAAGCTCGAACCCGGCACGACGAGGACGTCTTCGGTTTCCAGCAGTTCCAGCGCGAAACGGTGATCGTCGAAGCCTTCAGCGGCCGCGCCCGTCACTGCCGGGAAAGCGTACAGCGCGCCGGCCGGTGCGACGAGTTTGAGGTGCCTGCTTTCGCCGATGCTCTCGATCACCGCGCGGCGCGCTTCGAACAGACGGCCGCCCGGCGCGCACAGCGGCGCGATGGTGTCTTCGCCATGCAGCGCCGCTTCGATCGCGAACTGCCCCGGCACGTTGGCGCAAAGACGCAGCGCGCCGAGCAGGTCCATCGCGTGGTGCAGGTTGCCGCTGGCGACCGGATCGCCCGACAGCACCGCCCAGCCCACGCGCCAGCCGCAGGCGCGATGCACCTTGCTCAGGCCGCCAAAGCTCAGGCACGGCAGGTCGCCGGCCAGCGGCGCGATCGGCGTGAACGCTGCATCGCCGTAGAGGATCGAGTCGTAGATCTCGTCGCACATCAGCAGCAGCTTGTAGCGCTGCGCGATGGCGACGATCTGCTCCAGCAGCTCGCGCGGATACGCCGCGCCAGTGGGGTTGTTCGGATTGATCAGCACGATC
>Ga0209025_1003529_pt1 | contig 14678 bp, 14 predicted proteins | sample AraplaMF_Col_mLB_FD_184256 | JGI IMG/M metagenome (GOLD analysis project Ga0209025, IMG submission 184256) | Arabidopsis root microbial communities from the University of North Carolina, USA - plate scrape MF_Col_mLB (SPAdes) (version 2) | ecosystem: Host-associated > Plants > Roots > Endosphere... | reverse complement strand
CCAAGTGGATATCTATGTATATCAATTAAGGTGGTACCGCGGAACAATGACCGTTTCGTCCTTTTTATTTTATTAAGGGCGAAGCGGTCATTTTTATTTTGTCCTCTAATACGATAGGTGCAGCATTGATGAGAAGAGACATAGCAGCAAATTGTATGAATAAAAGTGTGATTGATAAAAAACTTTGATTTTAGACTTGGGGGATATAAAAGTGAAAAAACAACGAATTGTTGTAAAGATTGGGAGCAGTTCTTTGGCGGATAGTCACGGGAGCATCTCTATAGAACAACTTTCAGATCACGTTGCCGCATTGGCTCGATTGAAAGAGGAAGGGCACGAGGTGTTATTGATTACATCTGGGGCTGTCGCTGCAGGTTTTTCGGCTCTAGGATATCCTAACAGACCTGTGACAATTAAGGGAAAACAGGCTGCTGCGGCTGTCGGACAAAGTTTGTTAATGCAGGCGTATACGGAGGAATTTCGTAAATATGGCATCGTTACTGCGCAACTATTACTGACGAGAAGTGATTTTTCTAGAAAAGAACAATATAGTAACGCTTACGCTACTTTAGGAGAGTTACTAAACCGTTCTGCTCTTCCAATCATTAATGAAAATGATTCCATCTCTTTAGAGGAGCTAACATTCGGTGATAATGATATGCTGTCAGCTTTAGTAAGCGGGCTTGTTTCGGCGGATGTGCTTATGATTTTTACGGATGTGAACGGTTTATATGACAAAAATCCGCAGAAAAATGCGGATGCGAAAAAATATTATTTCCTTCCTGAAGTTACGGAAGAAATCGCTTCTCTTGCAGGAGATGCTGGCTCAAAACTTGGGACTGGCGGTATGAAATCAAAAATTGATGCGGCAAAAACGGCACTATCTCTTGGAGTGAGTGTATTTATCGGAACAGGACGTGGACAAGAGAAATTTGTAGATGTGTTGAAGGGCAAAGGTGACGGAACGTATATCGGAAATGCTCCTCAAAAAGAAATGAAGATGAATAAGCAATGGATTGCTTTGCATTCGCTTGTTAGCGGACAAATTGAAGTAGATGCCGGGGCAGCTTCTGCTATCATTCAGCATGGTAAGAGTCTTCTTCCTGCTGGTGTTACGAATGTATCAGGATTTTTCAAAGTGGGCGAAGTCGTAGAAGTGATCACGCAACAAGGGCGCATAATTGGAAAAGGACAATGCACATATAGCGCAGAGGAACTAAGAGATGTCAAAGGTATGCAAAGCCAAGATATTCAGGCAAGAGGCGACAGGCATAATTATGAAGTCATCCATAGAGATCATTGGGTTTCATTTTAAGAATAGAGATCACTTTAACATTAAGAAGGAGGAAACAAAAATGAATGAAGTGTTGGCAAAAGGGAAAAGGGCAAAAGAGGTTGCTCGAGAACTTGTGCTTAAATCTACAAGTCAAAAAAACGAAGCACTTGCTGCAATTGCTGAAAGGCTAATAGTAGAAACAGCTTATATTTTAGAGGAAAACAAACGTGATATCGAAGAAGGGAAGGCGAAAGGATTTTCTCATTCTCTTCTTGATCGCCTTATGCTTACGGAGCAGCGTATTATTGATATGACAGAGGGGATTAAGCAGTTAATTGAATTACGTGATCCTGTTGGAGAATGTGTAAGTGCATGGGAAAGGCCAAATGGATTATCTATTCAGGAGATGCGCGTACCACTTGGTGTTGTTGGGATGATTTACGAGGCAAGGCCGAATGTAACCGTGGACGCTGCTACAATTTGCTTGAAAACAGGAAATGCAGTTATATTACGTGGTAGTTCTTCTGCTATTCATTCTAATAAAGCTATTGTTGCTGTACTTCACCGAGCGCTTAAACAAACGAGCTTGCCACAAGAAAGTGTACAACTCATAGAAGATACGTCGCGAGATAGTGCAAAGCAGTTGTTTACAATGAATGATTACCTAGATGTTCTTATTCCAAGAGGTGGCAAACAATTAATTGATACTGTAGTGAGAGAAGCCTCTGTTCCAGTACTTGAAACGGGTGCGGGAAATTGTCATATTTTCATTGATGAAACAGCGAATAAACAAATGGCATTTGATATTATTATAAACGCAAAAACGCAGCGTCCATCTGTATGTAATGCAATTGAAACAATTGTACTTCATGAGAAGTGGGCGCAGCAATATGGTAACGAGTTGTTTTCTAGATTGAAGGAAAGAGGCGTGGAGTTACGCGGTGATCAGAAAGCACTGGCAATTGATTTTTCAATGGTACTTGCTTCAGAAGAAGACTGGGAAACGGAATTTTTATCTCTCACGTTAGCAGTGAAAGTAGTTTCTTCTATAGAAGAAGCGATTCATCACATAAATACGTATGGATCTATGCATTCTGAAGCGATTATTACTGAAAATGAGGAAAACGTCAGCAAATTTTTCACTTCTGTTGATGCGGCGGCACTTTATCATAATGCATCAACTCGTTTTACTGATGGATCTGAATTCGGATTCGGAGCAGAAATTGGCATCAGTACACAAAAGCTACACGTAAGAGGACCAATGGGGCTTCCAGCATTAACTTCTACAAAATATGTGATTCGTGGAAATGGACAAATTCGAAAATAAAAATAAAAGACACTCAATTCGTTTGGGTGTCTTTTATTTTAAAAACTATTTACCATACAAATAACCCAACAAGCATAGCGCTTAATAAGGAAACAGCCATTCCACTCACAAGAAGCTTCCAAACATTTTTCCCGATGACTGATGATTTTTCGCCGCCAAATAATGAATTGTAAGTTCCATAAATCATACCTACTGTACTAAAGTTAGCAAAAGAAGCTAGAAATGTTGTTGCAACCGCAACTGTATGCGGTTGTAAAGACTTTAAGTTTGATTTTAAATCCATCATGGCAACAAATTCATTCGTCGTTATTTTGATCCCCATTAGTTCAGCTACATACATAGCATCACTGCCCGATAAACCGAGTAAAAAAGCGAAAGGACTAAAGATAATGGAGAAGATTTTTTGAATTGTTAAACCTGTTACAAAAAATCCTAAAATCCCATTTAAACATGCTGTTAAAGCTACATATCCAATTACCATAGCTAAAATAACGATAACCATATTCATCCCGACTAACATACTGTTTGAAATAGTAGAAAAGAAATCCTTTTTTTCATGTTTTGAAGGTGTATATACGACATCTTCTTCTTTCGAAACTTCCACAGGATTTAATACATTGGCTAAAATTAATGCGTTAATACAGTTTAATGGGATTGCGCTGAAAATATATGTTGCTGGAACCATTGATAAATAAGCGCCAAGAATGGATCCGCTTACGCTACTCATACTCATAATTCCAAAAGTCAACAAACGATTTTCTTTTAACACAGATAATTGATCACGAACAACTGCAAGTGCTTCCGTATTTCCTAAAAACATCATTTGAATGGAAAAGAAGCTTTCTAACTTTGGCAAGCGAGAAATCTTTGAAATAACTGCACCTACTTTATCAATAATCCAAGTTAAGATTCCGAAATAAGATAGAATATCGAAAAAAGTAATAACAAAAATGATAGGAAGTAATGCACTAAAGAAGAAATCAATGTGTGGACTGTCCATAGCTGAAGGAAATGCAAATCGAATTCCTTCATTCGCACACGATAGTAGCCAACTGAAAAATGACGCAATTTTATTAATGATAATACTGCCGAGCTTCGTGCCTAACATAAACCATGTAATAAAGAGTTCCAATATGATTAGAATAACGATCGGTCTCCATTTTATATGTTTTTTATTAGGCGAACATAGAAAAACGATTAATATGACAACGAAAATCCCTAACATATTTAATATGAAATGCATCTCAACAACTCCTTGAGAGTTATTATTTGTATATAAAAAAGCTCCTATTCTTCCTAATTTAGAATGAGTGTATTTCAATTTATATTTTTTATTAATTCTAAAAATTTAGAAGGTATAATTCGATAAAAATAGAATTTAATACATAACAAACAAGGAGGGGATAAAAATGGAGGTCTATCACATAACGAGTAGAAAGAGGGAAACTTATAACGTTCAAGTAAAATATTCGATACTTTTCGAATGCGCGCTTGGCATTGCAGCAATTACTCATAAAAGGCTAATCGATACTCTTGAAAAGAGTCAAACTGAATGGGAAGAAATTAAGGAATCCTTAACAAAAGAAATGAGAGAGCACTTACAGTTTGTAGAAGAACATAATACTTGGAAAGCGTTGCTTCAGATGTTGTATGAAGAGGATTCTCAGGACTTATCGCAGTTTAATTTTAAAATTGATTCACTTTTAGAAGAAGATTTGAAATATATATGTTTACCGTATTTAGGAGAGAAGTATGAAGAGAAAAGACGTTTAGCAGCAAGTGGAAACGTAACTGCAATACATGAACTAATGGAACTGACACAAGAACATCAGTTTTTCTCTACTTATATTCGTTTTATATGTGATGTTGATGTACAAGTGCTGAAATCTCATTTAATCGCTGTTATGACAGGTTGGTATGAGAGCGTTATTCAGAAAGAGGAAGAAGAAATCCTTTCTATATTAAAACGAGACTATGAAGCGAAAAATGAAATGAATAAAAAGATGAAACCAGAAGAGTTTGTCGAGTGGGCGACTGGCGGTGTGAACTATATGCCAGAACCAAGTGTTCATCACGTGCTTCTTATCCCGCAAATGACATACAGACCGTGGAATATTGAGGCGGATATTGAAGATACGAAAGTATTTCATTATCCAGTTGCAAACGAAAGTATCCATCCTGAAGATCCATATGAACCGAATTATTTTTTAGTTCAAAAACATAAAGCGCTTGGAGATGAAGCGAGGTTACGCATTGTAAAAATGTTGTTCGAAAAAGAACGAACATTGCAGGAAATAACGGAAAGACTGCAACTTGGTAAATCGACTGTACACCATCATTTGAAATTGTTACGTGCAGCGAAGTTAGTGGATATTCATGATGGAAAATACGTATTAAGAAAGAAAGCAGTACAGTCTTTAGCGAAAGAATTAGATATGTTTTTGAATAGATAATTAACAACGAGAATGTACATAAAGGGAGGAATATAAAAGAAAAGTTGGTGTATGAAATTGAAAAATGTATTGAAAAATCGTTCGTTCTTTTTTATGTGGATTGGTAGTGCAATCTCAGAATTAGGAGGGGGTTTCGGAACGTTATGTAATTCAATTCTAGTATATGAGTTAACAGGATCGGAAATGGCATTAAGTAGTATGTGGTTATTATATTTCATCCCATCACTCATACTGCAATTAATAAGTGGCCCATTTATTGATAAATGGAGCCGGAAGTGGATTATGATTTTTTCACAATGGATACGAGCGTCCGTATTCTTATTACCTTTGGTGATGCTAGTTTCAGGTAGTATAGAAGTTTGGCACATTTATGTTGTTCAAATTGTAGTGGGACTTATTACACCACTTTATACACCTGCAAGTCAAGCAATTACACCGAGCATTGTAGGGACAGAACAACTTCAAGATGCAAATGCGTACATTGATGGAATGACTCGCCTTATGATGTTTCTTGCGCCAGTATTAGGCGGAGTAGTCATTCATTTAATTGGAACAGAACTTACATTATCTTTTGTATGCATTTGTTTATTTGTTAGTGGTGCATTATTACTTAATATAAAAGAAAAAAGAACAAAACAACCTATTCGGAAAACATGGCTAGAACAGTTTCTTCGCGGTTTTACATATTTTTTCACAAAACCAGTTATTGTTTGGCTCGGTATATTTCTTACTTTCGTGCAATTTGGGGTTGGCGTAACGATGGTTACAAATCTTCCTTATATAAAAAACGAGCTGTCAGCGGGATATGCGGAATATGGTTATTTTATGGCCGGATTCCCACTTGGCTATGTAGTTGGATCTATACTAGTCGGAAAAGTAACGTATAAAAGTCGACGTATACTTATGCTTGGGGGATTGTTTATAGGAGGACTAACATACATTTCTCTAGGGTTCAATCATAGTATAGTAATTGCGTTGTTCATTGAAGTAGTTGCAGGTATTTGCATTGCCTTTTTCAATGTTCATAACACAACCATTTGCCAAAAAACAGTACCAAACAATATGATAGGACAAGTATTTTCAGTGCGATTATTTTTCATACGATCCGCTATGCCGTTAGGTGTGTTATTAGGAGGCATACTGAGTGAAATGTGGGGAGTAAGAGCGCTATATTTAATCATCGGTGCAATTATATGTGTCACTTCTTTAATAGGAATATTACTTCCGTATTTCAAATTTTTAGATGAGGCGATAGAAGAGAAATCAGCATAATTCAAAAAATTAAAACTTTATAATTGAAAATAATTATCATAATCAACTATAATAGGAGCATACTAGTATTCGTATTACAAAGAGGGAGTGGGAGTATATGTTTATTGAAACGAAGACATTTACAGTAAAAGAAGGTACATCAAATATAGTCGTAGAACGTTTCACTGGAGAAGGAATTATTGAAAAATTTGAAGGTTTCATCGATTTAAGTGTTCTCGTGAAAAAAGTAAGACGCGGAGACGAAGAAGTAGTCGTTATGATTCGCTGGGAATCTGAAGAAGCATGGAAAAACTGGGAAACAAGTGAAGAACATTTAGCAGGGCATAGAGCGAGTCGTGGTAAACCAAAACCAGATCATATCATTAACGTTGATCACGCAGTTTATTATGTAAAATCATCGAAAGCGGCTTATCAACAGTCGTAATATATATGTAAAGATAGAGGATATTTGTTTAGTAATAAACAAATATCCTCTTCTTTTGATTTATAGTAAAATATGGATGTGATATATGTTTAATTGTTTCGTTATAAATGGAGGTAAATGAAGTGAAAAAAATGTTTCTAATGGCAGCCTTGGCGACGACATTATTATCAGCGTGTAGTAATAATAATGTGAAAGAAGAAGTATCTAACAATGAGGAAGAAAAACGTGAAACTAGTGCAAAAATAGTAGAGCAGAAAGAGTATATTATTATTGATAAGAAATATAATGAAATATTTCTAAAAGATGCTAGCTCAAATAAAGAAGATAGTGTGAAAATAAGTTTAAATGATTTAAATTCAACAAAATGGGAGGCACCTGTAAGAAATGGTATCCCAGATATAGGTGATTATATTTCTTTAGAAAAAGAAGAGGGTAAGTATACACCTACATTAGTAAAAGATCTTGTTGGCGAAATAAAGTATGATGGTACAATTAAATATAAAATTTTAGAAGCAACTAATAAATCAGTAAAGTGGTTTCCGCTAAATAAAGAGAACAATGGAGGATATGTTCCGCCAGAGATGGTAAAAGTAGTGAATGCTTCGAAAATAAAAGCTGGAGATATTGTTACAATTCAAGATAAAACAAAAAGTAGTAAAGACGCAATTGTATATGAACTGACAATCGTTGAATAAGTAAGTAGAAGGTTATAAGAAAAGTACAATATATTTAGGTGAGGAATAACTCCATAATAATATGTTTGGAGGTTACAAATGTTAGAAGCACAGACATCTATTAAACATGAACAACATAAAAAATTAGTGCAAACAATAGTAGCGGAAACCTTATCTATGGAAAAGGTAAATGGATTCATGCTAATTGGATCTGTCGCAAGAGGTGATGCATATCCTGATTCGGATTTAGACTTATATATTCTTTTAGAAGACGGACAAAAGAAGAAATTTCATTCTGAAACGAGAGAAGATATTTTAGTTGAATATAAGTATGCAGATGTTAATCAAATACTAGTAAACTTTAAAAACAATCCGATGGAACTATACTCATTTTTAGAAGGGAAAATTTTATTTGATAAAAGCGGTGAGTTGAAAAAGTTAAAGGAAATAGCTACATATGAATTTGAAAACTATCGTGTTTCTAGCGACAAAGTGAAAGGCATTTCTCATTGGTTGCATAGTTCGTTTATTAAAATTCAGTCTGCTTTGAAAGCAAGTGATGAGTTAAAAGCTTCATACATAGTTCATACGTCAACTTGGACATTGTTAGAAGGGATATGGGCTATTAATAATAAGCCAGTACCGCCAGCTGGGGCTGTTTTAAGGTACATTCAAACGTTACCGAATAAGCCAATTCATTTAGATGAGTTACTTAATAAACTATTTTTAGGAGATACAACAGAGCGCACCCCTGCAGCAATTATCCTGATTGAGTGGGTTTTACACAATTTGAAAAATAAATAATGTGGCTATTTTCTATAGGTAAATTAATATTTCACGTCGAACGGTTTATGTAATTACAGTCATAAAAAAACGTTCTAGGCTATGGAGAAAAGTATTAGACTATAAAACATAGTCTTAGACGGAACGCTTGAATATCTTACCTTACATATTTAAGTGTTATGAAGAAGAGTCTACATACCCACTGTTTAAAAGGAGATGAGTGAATGAAGTTAAATCATTTGAATTTAGTTGGTTCGACGCGAGGTTTAAATTCACCTTCGTCCATCATGGAAGAGAATAGTGAATTTAGATAGTCTGGATAAAATCCGTATTGCTTTGCCCATTTATAAATTGCTTCATCATGTGGAAAACCTGGATCACCACCTGAAAGTTCCTTCCGTTCTTTTAATAATTCACAAATTTTTTCATCGATAGTATATAATCTATCATCGTAATAATCAGTAGGGCGTTCAAAAGACATTGTTTTCATAATCATTCCTCCTTTTCTTTATTTTAACAAAAAAGAAAGAACGATACATTTTCTAATGTGAAAATTAAGTAAAAACCTAAAATCATTCATAAATCAAATATTGTAGATTTAAAATGAAGTTTGATAAAAAGGTCTATTTTGCAACGGAATTGTTTATGCATAAAATAACAATAATGTATGCTGATGTAAGAAAATCTAGAGAATTAAGCAGGTTTCCCATATGGTACAGTACGAAACTATTATAAGTAGTACAGTGATATAAATAGGAGGTTACCGCTATGACAGCTGTATTTAAAGATATGGCGTTCCAGTTAAAAACGGAACGACTCGACCTGAATATGTGGGAGGAATCCGATGCAGTTTGGCTTAGAAAATTAGTTGGTGAACGTGGTGTAGACATGCCATCCCTGGACTCTGTTCGTAGCAGTCTTATTGAGATGCGTAAGAAAGCAGCTGAAAATGGTATTTCTCTTCTCACTATTCGTAGACGAGACGAAGGCGATTTCATCGGATACTGTGGCTTAATTATCGGTCGTTCCACTCTTGAAGAGCCGGAGATTGCATACGAGTTATTCCGCAGTGCTCATCGCATGGGTTATGCGACAGAGGCAGCATCAGCAGTATTGGAGGCTGCGATTGCTACGGGTCGCCATAGACTTTGGTCTTCTGTAGGCGCTTGGAATACAGCGTCTTTCCGGGTATTAGAAAAGATAGGATTTAAGCGGCATCACAGTACGTTTGGTGAACGCGGTGAGATTGTTTGGAACGTACGCGATCTGTAGAAATCTGATTAGATTCGAAACAATAAAAATGTAAAAGGAAGCCCATATGTTAGATATGGGCTTTTCTTTATAGTAAAAATTGATTTTGAATATATTTAAGTGTAATAGTCTATCTTTTACCTTAGTTTTTTACATCATCATATAATTCCAGCGCCTCTTTCACATTTAATCCATTCTTCACAATACCATGAATTGCTTGAATCATCGCAGCTGGATGTTCAGATTGCCATATGTTTCGGCCCATATCTACTCCGATTGCACCTTCTTGCAATGCATTGTACGTAATGTTTAATGCGTCTTCGATTGAATCTAGTTTCGGTCCGCCAGCGATTACGACTGGGGCAGGGCATGTGCTCGTTATTTTTTCAAATCCTTCGCAGTAGTACGTTTTAATAATGTCAGCACCCATTTCAACGCATACGCGGGAAGCAAGTGCTAGAAAGCGAGCTTCACGTTTTTGTAATTCTTTCGCAACAGCGGTAATGCCGAGTACTGGCAAGCCGTAATCGTGAGCTTCTGAAACTACATTTGCGAGATTCGTAACTGTTTGTGTTTCATAGTCTGATCCGACGAAAACAGACACGCCGACGCCAATTGCGTTTTGTTTTACTGCTTCTTTTACAGGTGTAACAATTGTTTCATTCGCTAAATCTTTACCAACGACAGTTGCTCCGCCAGATACACGCATAACCATCGGTGTACTGCAGTTTTCAGGAATACAGGAGCTAAGTACGCCACGCGTTAAAAAGAGAGAATCTGTGTAAGGAAGTAAGTTTTTAACTGTTTCAAGTGGTTGTTCTAGCCCGTGAATGGGTCCTAAAAAGTAGCCGTGATCTATCGCTAACATTACCGCTCTGCCATCAGGTAAAATTGTATTTAATCGATTTTTAAATCCCCAAGTCATTTGAAATCACTCCTTCGTTAATGTTGGATTTTCCGTTTGTACCGTATCTTTATTTGGTAAATGTGGTGACTTAATAAAAACTGCTTTAAAAGGTTTGTCAGAATGGTTAATTAAATAGTGAGATTCATGAGGGCGAACTTGCAACACATCGCCTTGTTTAATTGGAACTCTTTCGTTATTCACATAGAAATCTATTTCACCTTCTAATGCATAAAAGACTTCCTCACACGTTGTATGATAGTGATTTTGAAACTCTTGCCCAGGCTGAATGACAACAAGGCCAAGATCAATATTCGGACCTTGTATTAAATATTTCGGCCCGTTATCACCGAAGCGATAGGAGAAGTCATTTTCATTCGCTTTTAACATACATTTCACTCCTTTATGTAATATGTTACAGTGCACCAGGTGCAATCCACATATGTGAGGTGAGCCCTTTATCAGCTAAAGCGAGCTGATTGTCATACACAGTTTTCCATGTTTCATAGAACTCTTTATATAGTTCGTGATTTTCAGTAATTGGCTCGAATGTGTTTTCCCACTGTACAAACTGTTCAGCAGTTTCTTCCATAGAGGAATATATGCCAGCGCCAACTCCAGCAGCAATCGCAGTTCCTAGAGCAGCTGCTTCTTTCACAACTGGTACTTTTACAGGAATTCCAAGTACGTCTGAAAGAATTTGTGGCCATAGTTTTCCTTTAGCAGCACCGCCAGCAAAAACGACTTCAGAAGGGAATGTCCCTGTGAGATTTTCTATTAATTTCAAGTTCCCAAGTGTAACAAAGGCGGCATTTTCTTCAATAGCACGGAACAGTTCTTTTTTTCCGCATTTGTCAGCATCTAAACTTAAATTTAAAAAAGAAGGTGCGGCATGTCGCCAAGAAATGTAGTTCATAACGTTTGAAAAAGTAGGGATAATGCCATGTGAGCCGACAGGTACGTCTTTCGCTTGTTCTTCTAGTAATTCATAAGTATCTACACCGAGTTTGTCAGCGAGTTTCTTTTCTTCTTGGCAAAAAGCATCTCGAAACCAGCGCATAACAAGACCAGGGAAAAAGGCAATTGTTTCATATTGCCATAGGTTAGGAACGACGTGGCAATTTAAGCGAATCGCAGCATGTGGATCTGTTATTGGCTCTGTAATATTCACTTCTTGTTGCCAAAAGCTGCCCCCGCATATTAAAGTTTGATTTGGCTTAACAACTCCAGTTCCGAGTGATGCCATTTGAGCATCACCACCGCCGGCAACGACAGGAATTCCTTCACGTAATCCAGTTAATGCTGCGCACTCTTTTGTAATATTGCCGATAACTGTACCAGCTTCATTTACTGTTGGTGAAAATGGCAAAGTTAGACTGCACTCTTTAGCGATATCGTTATCCCAATTTCTATTTTGTAAATCAAAAATACCGGACGTACATCCGTTTGAAGGATCGATTTGCAGTATGCCGCTTAATTTATATAGAATCCAATCGTTTAGCATCGTAAAAGAATGAATGTTTGTGTATACGTCTGGTTCATGTTTTTTAATCCAAAGTAGGCGAGGTAAAGCGCCTAATGAAAATGTTTGCCCAGACCTTGTATATAACTCTTCCTCAAGTTGTGACCGGATTTCTTTTAGTTCACTAACTTCAGAGGATGCGCGCCCATCAACATTTGCACAAGCCCATATTTCTTGCCCATCTCTATCATATAAAACAAAACCTTCTCGCATACTAGTAGCGCTAATAGCTTGAATAGAAGAGGGAGGTATATTACTTTTTTGCAGAACCTCTTTCGTGCATTGTTGTACGAGCTGCCAGTTTTCTTTTACATCAAAGTTCATAGAGCCTGGGTAACGAGGATCCGTTTTATGAACCCATTCTTTTTGACTTACTGCAATTTGATTACCTAGTAAATCAAAAAGAACAGCTCGAATGCTTCCTGTACCAGCATCGAAAGCTAATAAAGTAGACATTAACAATCACCATCCTTTCGTAATAAGGAGAGGGCAGTTTCCTCATCGGTAATTAAAGTATGAATAAATCTCCCCTTTAAAGCCCCATAAATGGCGTCTATCTTTTCTGTACCTCCAGCAACACCAACGACATGCTTCATTTTGCGCAGAATAGAGAGCGGCGTACCAATAAGGCGGTTGTGATGCGGAAGATGTAATAAATCACCATTCGTATTATAAAACTGTCCTAAAATATCGCCAACACCATTTTGGCTACGAATATACGTCATTTCACGTAGCGTTAATTTTTCTTCTTTTACAATAGTTGCATCTTGAGATAAACCGCCAATACCAACAATTGCCGTATGAGCAAGCGAAGCGACATGAAGCATATCTTTTACACTCGGCTCTGATAGAATACTTTGTGCCATTTCGGTTGTAGATGCTAGAAACGGCGTAGGGATAATGTGAAGACAGCCTTGCATGTAGTGTAAATAGTTTTGTTTTCTCGGGAGATAGTGATTTACTCCGCCTGTTAGCGTTACGATTGAAAGATTAATAGAACTTTCGAAATGTATGTTTTCTAGCATTTTGCTAATTGTTTCACCCCAGCCAATACCGAGTAAATCACCATGCTGGAGATGAGTTTCTAAATATTGTGCAGCAGCTTTTCCGAGAGAAGCGTGATAATTGTCTATTGGAGTCGGGATAATAAAAGCATCTTTTAAGTGGAATTTTTTCATTAGGTCACGCTCAATACTTAAACAGTGCAAACCAGTTCCTTTTACGTGAAATGTAACGATGCCTTCACTACGCGCCTTATCTAATAACCGGACGACTTTATTTCTTGAAATATGAAGAAGTGAAGCGATCTCCTGTTGTGTTAATTGATCTTTATAATAGTACCAAGCTACTTTCGTTAATAAATTCTCTTCAAAGTTCAGCTGTGTCATACTCTTCATCCCTTTCAACAATTGACCACTGCTTAAACATATGTGCCGTATATTTTGTTTATTCCAGTTGAAACGATTAATAGTCTGGTGAAAAAAGTGTTCTAGATATGAAAAAAGGAATATACAATGCTACAAAACAAGTAGAACAAATAATCATTTTCTCAAAAAATGTTCTGTATAAAGGCAGGTGACATCATGTGGAGAAAGTGCCCTTATTACAAGTGAAGAAAATGAGTAAGTCATTTTCAAATCAACTTGTACTAAAAGAAGTGAATTTACAAGTAGAGCGTGAAGATATATACGCTTTAGTTGGGGGAAATGGTGCTGGAAAATCAACATTAATGAAAATATTAACGGGGTTATATTCGTATGATAGTGGAGAAATGTATGTAAAAGGAATGAGGCACCAGTTTTCAAATCCGTCAGAAGCACACGGAAAAGGTATTTATTTAATACCACAAGAACCACTCATTTTTCCGCATATGACCATTGAAGAAAATATATGTATCGGACTAAATGGAAAGAAAAAAGAATTAAAAGTAAAGATTCAGCAATTGATTGAAAGTTTAGGGTGGGATATTGACCTTAATGAACTAGGAGGATCACTATCCATTGCCCAGCAACAGCTAGTAGAAATCGTTAGAGGATTAATAAGAGAAGCTGAGATTCTTATTTTAGATGAGCCAACATCGACATTAACAACTCACGAAATGAAGAGTCTTTTTGTGCTGTTGAAAAGTTTGCAAAAAAAAGGAATTGGGATGATATATATTACGCATCGCTTTCCAGAAATTTTTGAAATTGCCAATAAAGTGGCGATATTACGAGATGGAATGATTGTAAGCCAAGGGGATGTATGTGACTATACATATGACATGTTGATGGAGGGGCTATTGCCAAAAGGGTATAAACAAAAAGAGAAAAAAGAAGTAGTTCAAGAGACAGCAAAGACGAAAAAAATATTAGAAGTGATCAATATAAATGGTCACGCATTCGAAAATATATCACTTACTATACATGCTGGTGAGATTGTAGGTATTGCTGGCATTGTTGGATCAGGCAGAACGGAATTAGCAGAAGTGATATTTGGGTTGAAACCTATAAAATCAGGTTCTATTTTATTAGAAGGAAAATCAATTGATTCAAGCTCTTTGCATAAAAGACTAAGCGAAGGACTTGTTTATGTACCAGAGGACAGAGCAAGAAATGGTACTTTCTCAATTGCATCGGTTAAAGAAAATATAACTGCAGCATGTTTACATCAAAATAGTCGTTTTTTCATTAATCAAGAAAAAGAAAGCGCTTTAGTGAAGGCGTATATAGACCAGTTTCGAATTGTCGTTCCGAATATGAATGAAGAACTTGCATCTTTATCAGGAGGTAATCAGCAAAAAGTTGTGCTTG
>Ga0209025_1003525_pt1 | contig 14689 bp, 17 predicted proteins | sample AraplaMF_Col_mLB_FD_184256 | JGI IMG/M metagenome (GOLD analysis project Ga0209025, IMG submission 184256) | Arabidopsis root microbial communities from the University of North Carolina, USA - plate scrape MF_Col_mLB (SPAdes) (version 2) | ecosystem: Host-associated > Plants > Roots > Endosphere... | reverse complement strand
TACGAGTATGGTAATATGCTTAGGTATGTGTTTCGTAAATATTGCGACACATGCTGTAACCGCACTGGAAGGGTTCCTAAGTATTGCGCATGAATCTTCGGATGCATGGCGTGGTCACCCTAAATCGGGCGAGTCTGAGACATGAGGAGGTGCACGAATATGTACGCAATTATCGAAACAGGTGGTAAACAATACAAAGTGCAAGAAGGCGATGTATTGTTCATTGAGAAATTGAATGCCGGTGAAGGTGAGAACGTAACTTTTGACCGCGTGTTGGCAGTATCGAAAGGTGAGGGCTTGGTAACAGGAGCTCCTATCGTTGCTGGCGCAACTGTAACTGCGAAAGTAGAATCGCACGTTAAAGGTAAAAAGATCACTGTTTTCAAATACAAACCGAAAAAGAACTACCACAAAAAACAAGGTCATCGTCAACCTTACACTAAAGTAACAATCGAAAAAATCCAAGCATAAGAAGGTGCGGTATGATACGCATCAAGATTACGCGAAATCCAAGTGATCGTTCAATTGAGAGCTTCTCAATTAACGGACATGCAAACTATGCGAAACATGGTGAAGATATTGTCTGTGCAGGCGTATCGGCCGTGAGCGTAGGGACGGTAAATTCGATTGAAGCTTTAACAGGCGTTGTGCTCGATAGCAAGATGAAGAACGGATTTCTTAGCGGAAGGGTAACTTCTATAGATTCTCCAGACACATCTGCGAAGGTACAATTGCTGTTGGAGTCGATGGTGGTCATGTTAAATACGATCGCAGGATCATACGGAACGTATATTGAAATACATGACAAAAAATAACTAAGAATAGGAGGTAGACAACATGTTAAAGTTGAATCTTCAATTGTTCGCATCGAAAAAAGGTGTAGGTTCCACAAAGAACGGACGTGACTCAGAGTCCAAACGTCTTGGTACTAAACGTGCTGACGGTCAATTCGTTACTGGAGGAAGCATCTTGGTTCGCCAACGCGGAACAAAAATTCACCCAGGTAACAACGTTGGTATTGGTAAAGACGATACGCTTTTCGCGAAAGTGGAAGGTGTCGTGAAATTCGAACGTTGGGGTCGCGATCGCAAAAAAGTGAGCGTCTACCCAGTGGACGCAGCTCCAGTAGCAGCAGCACTCGAAGTATAATTCGGTATAAGAGCCCTCGGCGCAAGCCGGGGGCTTTTTTGAAATTCCGGGGCCCTCGCAAAGTACCAGAATCGGCTTCGTAGTTAAAGCCCCACTGTGTGGGGTTTTCTTAGCTATGATGAACATGCTATACTGTATAGGGTTTCGTTTGACAATTCATGGAAGAGGAATGTGGAGACGGTGAACTATTGGAGAACGATGCGAATGACGGCGATGGTGTCTTTAGTCATCCCTTTATTCATCGTAGTCATAATCCAGCAATGGCTTGTATGGAGTGTCATAATGTTGATCCTATGGCTGATCATCGCAGGCTTAGTCATGGAATGGTCCGTACGTAAGGAACAAGCGGAAATCATACGTGCTGAACAATTGAAATCCATTCGTACGATGAATCATCATCGACATGATTGGATGAACGATTTGCAAATTATTTCAGGATATATCCAGCTGAAGAAGCATGATAAATTAGTTCGAAGCGTGGAAAGAATAAGAGATCGCATGCACGCCGAGAGTAAGGTTGCGAAGCTCGGCATACCCACCTTGGTATTGTTCTTCCAATCTTTCCGTACGACATGCAATGAGATTCAGCTTGAGATAGATATTGTGGACGAGCTCAATTTGGCGGAAATTCCTTTGACCGAACCTCAGGAGACGTTGTCGAGAGCGGTACAAGAAATGGTATGGGCGACGCGTCAATGTGCTGTGCCGACGATTGGGGAGCCGCAAATTTTATATATAATGTTTGAGAAGAATAACAATGAATGTTGCATCAGTTTCCGATATCATGGTGAGATAAGGCAAGATAGCGACTGGGGCAGTAAAGTGAAATCGGTTATTCAAGGCAGTACGATGCGAGTGGAGCAAGATGCTGCGACCTTGCATTTATTTGTGCCTTGTGAATCCTAATGAGGTGAAACGATGTTTGTAGATAAAGCTAGAATATTCGTTAAGGGCGGCGACGGCGGCGATGGACTCGTCTCTTTTCGTCGGGAGAAGTATGTACCGGAAGGTGGACCTTCGGGTGGTGATGGCGGACGCGGCGGCGATGTCATTTTCCGCGTAGATGAAGGATTGCGCACGTTGATGGATTTTCGTTATCAGCGTCATTTCAAGGGAGATCGCGGGATTAAAGGGCGCAACAAGAGTATGCATGGTGCGAATGCAGAGCATACCATCGTTCGAATCCCGCCAGGAACCGTTATTATTGATGAAGATACGGAAGAAGTCATCGGAGACATGACACGTCACGGACAGCAGGTTGTTGTAGCCCGCGGTGGACGCGGTGGTCGAGGCAACACGCGATTCGCGACGGTGAATAATCCAGCGCCGGAAATTGCGGAGAATGGGGAAGAAGGTCAAGAGCGTTACATCGTACTTGAACTGAAAGTCATGGCGGATGTAGGACTTGTTGGATTCCCAAGTGTAGGAAAATCGACGTTACTCTCGGTTGTGTCGGGTGCAAAGCCAAAAATCGGTGCGTATCATTTCACGACCATTACACCGAACCTCGGCGTTGTTGATGTTGGGGATGGACGCAGCTTCGTCATGGCGGATTTACCAGGTCTGATCGAAGGAGCGCATGAAGGCGTTGGTCTCGGCCATGAATTCTTGCGTCACGTCGAGCGTACACGTGTTATTATCCATGTCGTCGATATGGCGGGTTCGGAAGGCCGTGATCCATTCGAGGATTGGGTCAAGATTAATGAAGAATTGGACCTCTATAATGCGAAGTTATCCGAGCGGCCACAGATTGTAGCTGCGAATAAGATGGATATGCCGGATTCAGCTGACAATTTGGAGGAATTCCGCAAGAAGGTCGCAGAAGTGCGTCCAGATATCGAAATTTTGCCGATTTCATCCCTTACAAGACAAGGTGTACAAGAGCTCTTGTATCGTGCAGCTACGATTCTGGAAGAGATTCCAGAGGCGGTGCTTGTAGAAGAAGTCGCAGAAGTTGAGGAACGTAAGGTGTATCGCTTTGAGAAGACAGAAGAAGCACAGTTTACGATTCGTCGCGAGAACGAGACGTTCGTCGTTGAGAGTGAAGCTGTAGAACGTATGATGAAACGGATGCAGATGAACTCCCACGATGCGATCCTCCGGTTTGCACGGACACTTCGCAAGATGGGCATTGACGATGAGCTCCGTAAACGCGGCGCGGTTGACGGAACGATCATACGCATCGGCGATTTCGAGTTCGAGTTTGTTGAAGGAAGCAGTTACTATTATTAATATGAAAGCCTCTTCGGCGTTGGGCCGAAGAGGCTTTTTTTCGTAATATTAGGTCAGCCATTAATGACACTGAACATGCACTTATTTAGAACTAGAGCAATGATTCTACACCGTCAATAAATATTTCCGTACCCGATATATGGCTCGATTCTTGTGACGCAAGGAATAGAACCAAATCCGCTACTTGCTCAGGCTGCCCTGGGCCGTGTTCAAGCGGCTGGCTTCCTTCGGGATAATTAACCGGTATCTTGATTTTCTCGATCTGAGGAGTCGATTGCGTGCTTTCACTGATATTGGTCTGAATCGCCCCTGGGCAAATGACGTTTACACGGATTTTATAACGCGCGAGTTCAAGCGCAGCCATTTTGGCAAAAGCGATCTGACCTGCCTTGGACGCGCTGTAGGCAGACATGCCGAACCCGGAAAATTTACGGCTGCCGTTGATTGAACTGGTAATTATAATGCTTCCTCCGTTTTGTTTCATATGCGGAATGGTATATTTTACAGTGAGGAACGTGCCCTTTAAATTCGTTGTCAACGTATGGTCCCACGCTTCCGCAGTTAAATCTTCGATCGGAGAGAGAGTGCCGTTGATCCCAGCATTGGCAAATACAATATCTACACGACCAAAGCGGTCAACGACGGCTTGAATCGCCTTCTGTACCCGTTCAGGATCTGACACATCGGTATCAATGAATAAAGACTCACCGCCGAATTGATGGATTTGCTGCTCGACAGATTCGCTTCGGTTGTTGTTCAGATCAAGAAGACATACTTTTGCGCCGTTCTGTGCCAGAAGTAAGGCGGCAGCGTGCCCGATCCCGGAGCCGGCTCCGGTGATGACCGCAACTTTATCATGGACGCGGCGTGTGTTCGAGACGACCGACACGCTTTCTTCGGGAATAGTCATGATGGTAATCCTCCATGGGTACTCAAATTTTCCCATTAGTGTTCCATTGTCATGTCTATTTATTCTGTGGAACATGCAATCATAGGTACTATTCATGCCGATAAATAATGATGTTGTCTGATCGCTAGTTCCTAGTTCCGTAGAAGTGACGGACGTCTTCTTGGTATTTTTTGTACGAGTCCTCGCATTTTTTTGTATAATGAATTTAACTATTGCTCGGATCACCGATATTCGTTATAATGTCCACTATATACGAACAAAAGTCTTCGATAGGAGGACACTGTAGTGAGCGAACGTTTTTTTTTGGTCCGTGAAGATATATTACCTGATGCACTTGTCAAAACCGTGATGGCCAAACAACGATTGGCCGAGGGATCTGCACATACGGTGAATGAAGCAGCGGAGCAAGTGGGATTAAGCCGCAGTGCTTTTTACAAGTATAAAGACGGGATATTCATGATGAATCAGTTGGATCGCGAACGGATTGTGACAATATCGGTTGATCTCGAGCATCGATCAGGTGTGCTGTCCAAAGTGCTCGGACTTGTGGCAGGATTTGAAGGGAACGTACTGACCATTCACCAGACGATTCCACTGCAAGGGATGGCGAATGTCGTTATCACTGTGGAGACATCTCGAATGGGGGATCACCTGACAGCGCTGCTCGAAGCATTTCGATCGCATGAAGGTGTGAAGCGAGCCACCATCATAGGTCAAGGTTAATCGAACGAATAGACAGGAGGAATAGACATGAAACCGATCAGAGTAGGGCTATTGGGGCTAGGGACTGTTGGAACAGGTGTAGTCCGTATTGTAGAAGGGCATCAGAGTGATTTGCAGAGTCAAGTAGGATCCGAGGTCATTATCGAGAAAGTATTGGTGAAGAATGTAGACAAATCCCGCAGCATCTCGGTGCCGCATCATAAAATGACTGAGAACGTATGGGACATTATTCGTGACCCCGATATTGATATTATTGTTGAAGTGATGGGCGGCATTGAGACAACGAAAGAATATTTATTAGAGGCACTTGAGCGCGGCAAACATGTCGTAACGGCGAACAAGGACTTAATGGCGCTTCATGGACCTGAGATCTTGGCGAAGGCCAAAGAACATCAATGCGATGTCTTCTATGAAGCTAGCGTTGCCGGGGGTATTCCGATTATTCGCACGTTGTCTGAGGGCTTCTCCTCGGATCGAATTCTCAAAATTATGGGGATCGTGAACGGTACGACGAACTTTATCCTCACCAAGATGAGTCAAGAGGGTGCATCTTATGCCGATGTGCTTAAGGAAGCGCAAGAGCTTGGTTATGCCGAAGCGGATCCGACTTCCGATGTTGAAGGTCTAGATGCAGCACGTAAAATGGCGATCTTGGGAACGCTTGGTTTCCGTGCCAATGTGGCACTCGAGGATGTGTCAGTACGCGGTATTTCTAGCGTATCCAAAGAGGACATCCTCTACGCGAAACGCCTTGGTTATGAAGTGAAGCTGCTCGGGATCGCTGAGCGTCAGGATGAGCATATTAGCTTAAGTGTTCAACCAACTATGATTCGCAAATCGCATCCGATCGCTTCGGTGAACGGTGTATTCAATGCGGTCTATGTCCATGGTGAAGCGGTAGGCGAGACGATGTTCTATGGCGCTGGTGCAGGCGAGATGCCAACAGCTACATCCGTCGTTGCGGATTTGGTCGCGGTCATTAAGAACTTGAAGCTCGGCGTGAATGGGCAGCAAGCTATAGTTACGTACAAAGAGAAGAAGCTTAAGACGGATGAACAAATTGAGTACAAGAACTTTATTCTTTTGCATGTTCAAGATAAAGCAGGCGTACTCGCGCGTATTACACAAGTATTTGCAGAATTCGAAGTTAGCTTGGCATCGGTATTGCAGCAGCCAAATCCAGATAATCCGGAAGCGGAAATCATTATCATAACGCATGATGCGAGCAAGGCGAGCATGGATAAAGTCTTGAAGCATTTCGAGCAGCTTGATGTGATTCGCAAAATTAAGAGTGTATATCGTGTTGAAGGTTAATTAAGACTTGCAAGCAAGCTAGAAGGAGAAAGAAAATGAACGCTTACGAACGTGTAATTGTCAAAGTGCCTGCCAGTACTGCGAACTTGGGACCGGGGTTCGATACACTGGGGATGGCGTTACAGCTATATTCCTACATCGAAATGTCTGCAGCGGAGGAGACCTCGATTTCCTTATATGGGGAAGAGCTCGGCGGGATTCCGACCGACAAACGTAATTTAATCTATAAAGTCGCGCAAATGATATTCGATGATGCTGGGGTCTCGGTTCCTGAGCTGCGAATCTCTATGTACAGCGATATTCCACTGACACGTGGACTCGGGAGCAGTGCATCCGCCATTATTGGCGGGATGTTCGCTGCGAATGCGCTGATCGGCTATGCGCTGCCGCAGGAACGAATCTTCACGCTGGCTACAGCGCTGGAGAAGCATCCGGATAATGTTGGGGCATCATTATATGGTGGGATTATTGCCGCGACATGGGATGGAACACAGGCCCATCACATCCGTCTCACGCCGAGTTCTCATCTAACCACGCTTGTTGCGATCCCTCAGTTCCAACTTGCGACAGAGAAAGCACGGAACATTCTCCCGCAGCAGTTCTCGATGGGGGATGCGATCTTTAATGTGAGTCATTCTTCACTGCTTGTCGCAGCACTCGCAACAGAGAATTTCGGAATGATACGTCATGCGATGCGGGACCGTATCCACCAGCCTTATCGGGCTTCCCTGATCCCAGGCATGAGTGAGATTCTGGACAAGGCAGCCGACTATGGTGCGCTTGGCGTTGCACTTAGTGGTGCTGGACCGACACTTATTGCGCTCGTGGATGAACGCGAGTCACGCGAGGAACAATTAGAGCAATTTTTGATGGATACATTGAACCGTGAACAGATTACCGCTTCGACCCTGTGGTTGAAACCAAGTACTGAAGGTGCTGTTGCGCTTCCAGATATCGAGGGCCGAATGTTCATGGACGTTGTTAAAGGAGACATGTAAGGATGGTTCGTATTGCATTGTTACCCCAGGGATCGGTATCCCATGAAGCTGCGGCTTACATTTTTCGGGGAGAGCCCGTGGAAATGGTGCATCACAGATTGATTTCGGATGTATTCATGTCTACAGTTGAAGGCAAGACCGATTATAGTGTGATCCCGATTGAGAATACGATTGAGGGCTCTGTGAGTCTACATATGGACTGGCTCGTGCATGAAGTCGATCTGCCGATTCAAGCCGAATGGGTCTATCCTTCCATTCAGAATTTGATTGGAAGACTGAGTGAACTGGAACGAAATGCGGATGGATCACTGAACTACAGTCAAATTCGTAAAGTGATGTCGCACCCTGTTGCCATTGCCCAATGCCGTAATTTCCTTCGCGAATATTTACCGCATGCGGAGCTCGAACATCTCAGCAGTACAGCAGAAGCGGTAAAGCAGGTGAAAGAGCATCCGGGCGAAGGAATCGCTGCGATCGGCACAACGCTCGGGGCAGCTAGCCAAGGTCTCGATATACTGGCTCCGCAGGTAACAGATCATCAGAACAATTTCACTCGTTTCTTGCTTGTCGGTCCGAAGACGGCGCCCATCGCGCCTTCAGATCAAGTGAAGACGAGTATTCTGATCACGCCACCACAAGATTATTCTGGTGCCTTGCATCAGATTTTATCGGCATTTGCTTGGCGCCGAATCAATTTGTCACGGATTGAATCACGGCCGACCAAGAAACAGTTAGGCAATTATTATTTCTATATTGATGTTCTGGCTTCGATGGATTCGGTTCTACTGCCTGCAGCGATTGCTGAAATTGAGGCGATTGGATCGCAAGTTCGCGTGCTCGGATGCTACCCAAGTTATACGTTTGACACGGCTTATACGTCATAATCAGACTTCTCAATAACCAAAGGACTCTTATAATTCCTCGAATCTTCGCGAGCGGCGAAGGCTCGGGGAATTTTTTTGTGTGAGGGGATGTCAAATGCCCAGATATTGCATAGGATGTATTAATTGGTTCCGGGCTCTTGTACTGTGTTAGGAACTTTTGTAGTGAAATACAGACGGTTGGGGCTCATTTTCCGCTAAAAAAATGTAGGAGGTTCTTACGCGTGAAAATTCACATTGTAAAAAAAGGGGATACGCTCTACACCATAGCAACCAAATATGAAGTACCCCTTCAAAAACTGATTGATGCAAACCCCAATTTGAAGGATCCGAATAAGCTTGAAGTCGGGATGAAAATCAAAATCCCTGTGGAAGCAAAACCGGTGAAACCAGAATATGAAATGATGCATAAACACGATGTGAAGAAAGGCGATACATTGTGGAAGTTAGCAAAAGCATGGGGGATTCCGCTGCAAGATATGCTAATGGCGAATCCGCAATTAAAGGATCCGAATACGTTATCGGTCGGTGAGGTCGTGTACATTCCAAAGGTAACGGGTGGAATGCCGCCGCTGGACCCGCACATGATGGACCCGCACATGATGCCACAGATGGACCCGAACATGCCGATGCATGACGGGGGTATGAACGTATCTCCTCCCGTCAATAATGCCTTCCCAGGCGTCTCTCAGGCTATGCATGAGGCTCATCACAAACATCATCACGATGGTATGCATCACGATGGTATGTATCTCGATGGTATGCATCACCATGGTATGCATCATGATGGTATGCATCACCATGGTATGCATCAAGATGGTATGCATCACCATGGTATGCATCATGATGGTATGCATATGGGCGGCGAGAATTTACCACATTACCAGGTGCATCAGACGCATCATCAGCCGGTATATACAATGCCGACGAATAATTGCGGTTGCAATACCTTGTCAACACATATGCCGTATGACATGTACAAAGGCCACTCAGGGGACGGCATGTCAGAGGACTTATTCGCTCAATTCCAAGTCCCTGCGACAGAAGCGATATCGCTCTATGACTTGCCGCAAGTGCCACAGGTGAATACATCTGCGAATTGGGGTGGTATGCCGCAAGGCGGGGGCGATGGTTATCCAATGCCATACGGCATGAATCCTTATAGTATGATGGACCCTTACGGAATGCAGATGGACCCTTACGGTATGCAGATGCATCCATACGGTCATCCAGGAGCTGGATATGGCATGCCAGGAATGCCATTCAATCCTTACGGTATGCCTTACGGAACCGACATGTACGGTTCACAGTTTCAACCAGTAAGCCCGATGGATCATATGTCAGGGCATTGCGGATGTCACCCTCGAGAGAATGAGGTTGCGCCTGAGGCAACCTCAGCTGCAGCTCCAGCTCCAGCGAAGACGGAATCTGCAAAACAGAGCAGTACGAAATCTTCCGAGAGCCGATCCTCGTCCAAAGGGAAGGCACGCACTTCTTCGAAGAAATCGAGCAGCAGCTCACGCCGGCAAGTGAAGCCTAGGAAATCGCGCAGTATGCCTTGGATTAACGGTTAATTCATGCCCATTATGGAGTCACCCTTAGCGTGAATAAGGGTGGCTTTTCTATTTTACACCCAGGTGATCGTATAAATCGATGGTTCCATGGCTACACTAGGGGAAAATTAGGATAGAAGGGGATTATCGTGAATTTGATGAATAGTTGGAAACAAATCAAAAAGCGTCTGCGTCGAATCAAACGTCCCTTATTATCGCTCGGTCTGCTCGTATTGCTGATTATGCTGCTTGCTATCGGTTATCATACATCTGCTACGGGATCGTCAGATCCTGTGATCGCGAAACTTCGAGAGGAAGGTCAGGATCGAGAAGTTTATTTGACTCGTACCTATGTATGTGGTCAAGAGCAGTTAAACCTTGGGACGATGAGTGCGAATGCAATTATTGAATTGATGCTGCGTCACCCGGAATGGAGTGGGAAGACGGATGAAGCAGGCAAGGTATGGATAACAGAAGAAATTGAGGATTTGTCAGCAACATGCAAGAAGAATGGGTACATTAGTGTAGATAAGAATGGGAATTTAACACTCTATGATGGACCTCCAAAAGAAGAAAAAGTGATGAGAACATTTTTTCAGGTCGATATTGATTCCATGGAAAGTTCGCTTCCAAAATCGGTCTTAGACCAACTGCACCAAGGAATTCGTGTAAGCGATGTGGACGAGTACCATAGTGTTCTGTCTACATTTAGTGACTATGCCATGGAGCAATCTGAGAAAGTTATGAAACGAAAATCGTAGTTTTACGTATTAGATATGAAGAGGGCGTGAATAACGTCCTTCTTTTTTTTGGAATGATATATACGAAGCTGCATGTTCAGACAGTTAGATTGTGATGGAGGTTGATCGGATGGATTTGGTGTTACAATTGGTAATTATTCTAGTATGTACGAAGCTGGCGGGGGACTTAACTGTGAAGCTGGGCCAGCCTGCCGTGTTGGGGAAATTAATCATAGGTATTATTATTGGGCCTGCACTTCTAGGCTGGATTCAGAACGGGGATTTGATCAAAGAGCTGGCACAGATTGGCGTACTCTTATTAATGTTCATTGCGGGACTTGAGACAGACCTGGTTCAATTGCGTAAAAATTGGAAGTCTGCCTTCGCTGTAGCACTCGGTGGAATTATTTTACCGTTTATCGGAGGGTATAGTGCAAGTTTGTTCTTTGGACTTAGCAATAATTATTCCTTGTTTATGGGGTTATTGCTCTGTGCGACTTCAGTGAGTATTTCTGTACAGACATTGAAAGATATGAATCAATTGAGTACACGTGAAGGGACGACCATTCTCGGCGCGGCCGTTGTTGACGATGTCTTGGTTGTGATATTGCTTGCTTTTATGATGAGTTTGCTCGGCGGTGGTGCCGACGTAAGCCTTGGCATGGTTATCGGGAAAAAAGTTCTGTTCTTCGCCGGTGCTGCTGTGCTTGGAATCTTTGCTGTACCTTGGATTATGAAAATATTCGCGCCGCTTCGCGTAACGGAAGCGCTCATCAGCGGTGCATTGATTATATGCTTTGGCTTTTCTTATTTGGCGGAATGGCTTGGTGTTGCTGGAATCATCGGTGCATTTGCTGCGGGAATCGCGATCTCACAGACCCCATATAAGCACGATGTCGAACATCGTTTAGAGCCGATTGCATATGCGATTTTTGTCCCTATTTTCTTCGTCAGTGTTGGGCTGGATGTCAACTTTGATGGTGTCGGCAGTCAACTTTGGTTCATTATCGTTTTTACAATTGTTGCGATTATTACCAAATTGATTGGTTCGGGACTTGGGGCGCGTCTTACAGGATTTGATCTCCGTTCATCGATCGGGATCGGTTCGGGGATGGTCTCGCGCGGTGAAGTGGCGCTCATCATTGCGACGACCGGATTGTCATCAGGCTTACTGGCGCAAGAGTATTTTACACCGCTTGTTATCGTTGTGATTCTGACGACATTGGTAACGCCACCGATGCTTAAATTGTCGTTCCAGTCGAAGTCGAAATAGGGTTCAGATTGGTACGGTATCCATAAGGTCTAAATATTAAAGTTCTCTTCCTCATCAACATTTGTTATAATGAAGTGGATACATATGTTCGCTTCATTGGATGAGGGAGAGATTTTTTTTGCGTATTTTGGGAATTGACCCGGGGATTGCGATCGTCGGTTTTGGCTTTATTGATAAAGAGGGGAGCAAGCTAACCCCTGTTCAGTATGGATGTATTCAGACAGAGGCGCATACACCTACGGAAGAGCGTCTGCTGCAGGTCTATGAAGCAACATTGCAGTTGATTGATAAATATAAACCGGATGCGATGGCACTGGAGAAATTGTTCTTCAATCGGAACGTTACGACGGCCTTTACTGTAGGGCAGGCGCGAGGGGTTCAAATTCTTGCTGCTGTGCAGCGCGGGATTCCTGTTGCGGAGTACACACCGCTGCAAGTGAAGCAAGCTGTGGTCGGATATGGAAAGGCAGAGAAGAAGCAGGTGCAGGAGATGGTTCGCATGTTCCTCAAGTTGAAGGCCATTCCGAAGCCGGATGATGTGGCGGATGCGCTTGCGGTCGCTGTATGCCACGCCCATTCTAGTACATTAAATAATAAAATAGCCGAGGTATTGCGAAATGATTGATTATTTACATGGCAAAGTTGCTCATTTAGAGACAGAATATATTGTGCTGGATGTACAAGGTGTAGGATATCGGGTGTTCTGCCCGAATCCGTATTTTTTTGCGAAGAGTGATCAATCGGTGACGGTCTATATTCACCATCATGTGCGCGAAGATGCCATTCTATTGTTCGGGTTCAGTTCACGCGAAGAACAGAAGCTCTTCCGTCGTCTGCTGGACGTGTCTGGTATTGGACCGAAGGTAGCCTTAGGCGTTCTCGCTGGCGGACGCCCGGAGACGCTCGTGGCAGCGATTCAGCAAGAGAATTTAGCGTTCCTTACGAAGCTGCCGGGTATTGGTAAGAAGACGGCGCAACGGATGGTGCTGGATTTGAAGGACAAGCTGGATCATATCGGACTTGGGCTGGATGTATCGGCAGGCGGTCTTTTGATGGGAACAGCGACCGATACAGCACTTGGCGGCGGCGCATGGCCAGAAGCCAAAGAAGCGCTTAAAGCACTCGGTTACACCGAAGCGGAGTTGGATCGTGTATGGCATACAATGAAGGACAATGCGAGCGACAAGGACGGCGTAGATACGCTCATGAAACGGGCGCTTCAATTGTTGTTCAAGGGTTAATTCGACGTGATATGCAACGTTTCGGATATTGCTGACGTCAGAATAATTAGTGATCGAGGGGAGCGAAAGGAACTGTAATGGATGATCGAATCATATCGGCGAATTTAATGATGGAAGATCAAGCGGTGGAGCTGAGCCTTCGCCCTCGTTATTTATCCGAATATATCGGACAGAACCAAGTGAAAGAGAATTTGAAAGTATTCATTGAAGCCGCGAAGATGCGTAAGGAAGCGCTGGATCATGTGCTGCTGTACGGACCACCTGGTCTTGGCAAGACGACATTATCGAATATTATTGCCAATGAGCTGGGCGTCAATCTACGCACAACTTCAGGTCCAGCAATTGAACGTCCTGGCGATCTGGCAGCGCTACTAACGAATTTGCAGGAGAATGACGTGTTGTTCATCGATGAAATCCATCGCCTGCATCGTACGGTCGAAGAAGTCCTCTATCCTGCGATGGAGGATTTCGCGCTTGATATTATGATTGGTAAAGGACCAAGCGCTCGATCCGTACGGTTAGATCTTCCGCCATTCACGCTGATCGGTGCGACGACGCGTGCGGGACTCTTGTCTGCGCCTTTGCGAGACCGCTTCGGTGTTGTAAGCCGTCTAGAGTTCTATACCGTGGATGAATTAACATTCATTGTGTCGCGTGCTTCCGATATTCTTGGCGTTCAAATTGTGGGCAATGCGGCGGAAGAAATCGCGCTTCGATCCCGTGGGACACCGCGGATTGCGAATCGTCTGCTGAAGCGGGTGCGGGATTTCGCGCAAGTGCGTGGGGACGGTATTATTACAGCGACGATCGCGAATGAAGCCTTACGGATGATTCAAGTGGATGAAGCAGGACTCGATCAAATCGACCATAAGATGTTGACGGCGATGATTCGTCACTTCCGAGGAGGCCCAGTAGGGCTTGATACGATTGCAGCGACCATTGGGGAAGAGAGTCAGACGATTGAAGATGTCTACGAACCTTATCTGCTGCAAATCGGGTTCTTGCAACGCTCACCGCGCGGTCGAATGGTTACCGAATTAGGATACAGACATCTGGGCATTCCTATGCCTACAGATCACAACAAGTAAATCACTGAGGAGGAACTCATGTACTTACTAGGGAGAGGTAGAGCACATTCTTTCATGGGAAAAGTAGGCTTAGCGGCCATACTCACACTATCTGTTGCTACAACACCAATGATGATGAATTCGATATCTGCAAAGGAAGCTGCAGCATCGGAGCAAGCGGATCAGATCCGTGTCGTCATCTTTGCCGATTTAGGCAGTCAGTACAAAGATATTCAATCAACGGTGACACTCACGTCAGCAAGTGGATTTCAGATCGGCGTTCAAGGCGATCCTTGGCTTAATGCGAGTGCGAATCAATCGGTGAAATTCGGCCTAGATGCGTATGCCGTGAAGGTACTAGAGACGACGGACACACGGGAAGTAAACGGCGTAGTGAATCGACTGCAAGCGATGAAGGAAGCCCCTTCCGTCATGATGGTGCGCCGCCAAGGCGTGGCAACTTATCAAATCGTTCTCGGGGATTATGTCAGTGCTGCTGAAGCGAGTAAGGTTCGTGACCGCGTGACAACTGATGCGAGCTTGGCTGCTTACTATAAGAAAGATAAGCCCGTCATTACGGGAAATCTGCATCTCGGAGCAGGAAGTTA
>Ga0209025_1003524_pt1 | contig 14690 bp, 14 predicted proteins | sample AraplaMF_Col_mLB_FD_184256 | JGI IMG/M metagenome (GOLD analysis project Ga0209025, IMG submission 184256) | Arabidopsis root microbial communities from the University of North Carolina, USA - plate scrape MF_Col_mLB (SPAdes) (version 2) | ecosystem: Host-associated > Plants > Roots > Endosphere... | reverse complement strand
CCCGCCCCAGCCGAGCTCGTAGTACGCCCACCAGGAACCCAGCGCGATGCCGAAGGTGAGGAAGGCCCAGGCGACGTTGGTCCACGGCCGGGTCCAGCGCAGCCAGCGTGCATCGATGCGGCCGTCGAGCAGGGCCGCGATCGCGAAGGCGAAGGGCACCGCGAAACCCACGTAGCCGACGTACAGCATCGGCGGGTGGATGATCATGCCCGGGTCCTGCAGCAGCGGATTGAGGTCGCGGCCTTCGGCGGCGGCCGGCAACAGGCGCAGGAACGGATTGCTGGTGAAGATCAGGAAGGCGAGGAAGCCGGTGCTGACCAGTCCCATCACGCCGAGCACGCGTGCGATGACCTCGGCGGGAAGGCGCTGCGAGAAGCGCGCGACCGCACCGGTCCACAGCGCCAGGATCAGCGCCCACAGCAGCAGCGAACCTTCGTGCGCGCCCCAGACCGCGGTGTAGCGGTACATCAGCGGCAGCAGCGAGTTGCTGTTCTCGGCCACGTAGCGCAGCGAGAAGTCCTGGGTGACGAAGCCGTGGGTCAGGACGATGAAGGCGAAGCCGACCAGCACCAGCTGCGCGTACGCGGCCGGGCGCGCGATCGCCATCCAGCTGCCGACGCCGCGTTGCGCGCCTGCCAGTGGCAGCGCCGCCTGCAGCAGCGACACCAGCAGCGCGAGGATCAGGGTGACCTGGCCGATCTCAGCAAGCATGGCATGCCCTCACCCCAACCCTCTCCCGCACGCGGGAGAGGGAGCAGGATCGATATGTCGTATTCATTGCGCCGCGCCCGCGGCCGCTGCCGGCACGTCGTGCTTCTTGTGCGCCATGCCCATCTTGTCGGCGACTTCCTTGGGCATGTAGCTCTCGTCGTGCTTGGCGAGGATTTCTTCGGCGACGAAGGTGTCGCCCTGCATGCGGCCCGTGGCGACGACGGCCTGCTTCTCGCGGAACAGGTCCGGCAGGATGCCGGTGTACACCACCGGCATCAGCGCATCGCCGTCGCTGACCTTGAAGTGGGCTTCCAGCGAACCGGGTGCACGGGTGAACGAGTTGGCCGCGACCATGCCGCCAAGGCGGAACCGCGCATGGTCGCCGGCTTCGCCGCGCAGGACTTCGCTGGGCGTGTACAGGTAGGCGATATTGCGTTGCAGGGCCATGGCCACGAGGGCCATGGCGATGCCGGCGGCCACCACCAGGGCGATCACCCACAGCAGGCGGCGGCGACGTACAGGATTCATTGGCGCGCTCTCATCAATGCTTGTCTGATCAATTCTTATCTGGACAGTTCGCTTGCCGCCGCGCCCTTGCGCGGGCGAGCAGCTTCGCGTTCGGCGCGCAGGCGCGCGCCACGCAGTTCGCGGCGGATCTGCAACCGGGTGGCGACGAAGTCCCAGCCCAGCACGATCACGAACACCGCGTAGGCGGCAATCACGTAGTTCAGGTAGCTCATCACGCCTTCCCCCGCGCCAGCTCCGCCACCCAGCCCTTGCCGCTCTCGCGACGCAGGTTGTCGGCGCGGGCGCGCGTCAGCAGTGCGCCGATGAACCACAGCTTGGTGCCGACGATCATCCAGACCAGCGGCGGGATCATGCTCGAATCCATGCTCGACTCACCGAGCAGGCGGATCGTCTGGCCCTGGTGCAGCGAGTTCCACCACACCACCGAGTAGCGGATCACCGGCAGCAGCACCACGCCGACGATCGCCAGCAGGCCCGCGGCGCGCGCGGCGGCGCGACGGTCGTCGATCGCGTTGTACAGGCCGATCACGCCCAGGTAGAGGAACAGCAGGATCAGCTCGGTGGTCAGGCGCGGGTCCCAGTCCCACCAGGTGCCCCACATCGGCTTGCCCCAGATCGAACCGGTCAGCAGCGTGATCAGGGTGAAGGCGGCGCCGATCGGCGCGCAGGCCATCGCCAGGATCTCGCACAACTTGATGCGCCAGACCAGCGCGATCGCCGCGTAGATCGCCATCAGCGCGAACACGGCCATGCTCATCCAGGCGCTGGGAACGTGGATGTAGAGGATGCGGAAGCTGTCGCCCTGCTGGTAGTCGGCCGGCACCTGGAACAGCGCGCCGTACAGGCCCCAGGCCATGACCAGCAGGCCCAGGCCGTAACCCCACGGCGCCCAGCGCGCGGCAAAACGGTCGAAGTAGGGCGGTGAACCGAGTTTGTGGAACCAGCGGATGATCGGATTCATCGTTGTCTCGGTTACGGGATCTCGTTACGGGATCTCGGCCCTGTGGGGCGTGCGGCGGACATTAAAGGACGGGGCCGGGGCGCGGCATTTGATCTGGCTCAACAGTCCGTTGACTAGCTGAGCGCAATCCGAATCGCGGCGGCGGCGGCCAGGGGCGCCAGCACCAGTGCGACGGCCAGGCCGGCGCCCAGCAACAGCAGCGCGCCAACGGGATCCAGCCCTTGCGCCGCGGCGGCCACGCTGCCCGCACCGAACACCAGCACGGGCACGTAAAGCGGCAGCGCCAGCAGCGCTACAAGTATACCGGAGCGCCGCATTCCGACCGTCAGCGCAGCCACCACCGCGCCCAGCAGGCTCAGCAGTGGCGTGCCCAGCGCCAGCGATGCCAGCAGCACCGGCAGCTGGTCGCGCGGCAGGTACAGCAGCTCGGCCAGGAAGGGCGTGGCGATCAGCAGCGGCAGCGCGCTGGTCGCCCAGTGCATGAACGTGCGCACCGCCACCAGCCACGCCAGCGGGACCGGGGCGAGCATCCACTGCTCCAGCGAACCGTCCTCGGCGTCGCCACGGAACAGGGTGTCGAGCGACAGCAGCCCGGCCAGCAGCACCGCCAGCCACAGGACGGCCCCGGCGACCTTGGACAGCGCCTGCTTCTCGCCGCCCAGTGCAAGGGCGAACAAGACCACGACCAGCAGCGCGAACAGCGCCGGCTGCAGTGCATCGCCGCGGCGGCGCCAGAGCAGGCGCAGGTCGCGCGCCAGCAGGGCGCGGGCGGCGCCGGAAAGGGTGGCGGTCTGGGTGCTCATTGCATGCCCCCCTTCGACATCACCAGCATGCGCGTGCGCACCGGCGGTGCGGCATAGGCGCCGTGGGTGGTGACGAGGGCGGCGCCGCCTTCGCGCAGGTGCGCCTGGACCATGCGATTGACCAGCTCGATGCCTTCCAGGTCGAGGTTGGCGTAGGGCTCGTCGAGCAGCCACAGCGGTGCTGGCGACATCCACAGGCGCGCCAGGGTGAGGCGCTTCTTCTGGCCGGCGGAAAGCTGGCGGGCGAGGGCGTCCTCGTAGCCGGCGAGGCCGACGATGGCCAGTGCGTTCTCGGGCAGCTGGGCGCGCCGGCGGCCATGCAGGCCGCACAGGAAGTTGAGGTTCTCGATCGCGGTCAGGTCCGCCTTCAAGCCGGGCAGGTGGCTGAGGTAGGCGATCGCGCGGGCGCGTCGGGACGTGCCGGCCGGTTGGCCATCGAGGTCGATCTCGCCCTCGTCGGCCCGCAGCAGCCCGGCCAGCACCCGCAGCAGGGTGGTCTTGCCTGCGCCGTTGTCGCCCTGGACCAGCAGTGCCTCGCCGGCATCGACACTGAAGTCGAGCGGGCCGAACACGGGCTCGTCGTTGCGCGCAAAGCGTAAGCCGCGGGCTGCGAGCAGCGGCGGAGCAGGTCGGTCGTTTGGCGTCATCGGCTGGATGGCTGCGGCCAGGTGGCCGCGAAGGCGCCAGTTTATGCGAGTCGCCGGAAAAGGGGCTTGTCGGTGTCGGGCGGCGGTGGCCGCCCTCGCCCGGGCCGGCCGGAGACGCCGGGTCCGGTCAGCCGGCTACCCAATCGGTGTGCCCCACTGCCGCGACGACCGGCGGACGCGGCATCAGCATCCGCAGCCGGACGGCCTCGCCCGGCTGCCAGGCCAGGACCGCGGCCTGGCCGAATTCGGTCGCCAGGCGCAGCAGGTCGGTCTCTTCGATACCGGCCAGCAGCCAGCCCGGCTCGCGCCAGTGGCCGGTCGGATCCTGGGCCCAGGCCGGGTGGCGGACCGCCCCGACGGCGTCGAGCTCGGCCACCAGCAAGGCATCGGCGGCCTGGTTGGCCGCATCCGAGCGCGGCTGCGAAGCCGGGTTCCAGGCGGTGATGAAGGCGTAGCGCGAGGCCGGCCAATAGGCTTCCAGGTCGCTGGCAGGCTGGCCGACGCGAAGCGGCAGGGCGTCGCCGTCGAGCACGACGACGTACTCCGCGGCCACGTAAGCGGAGGCCAGTTCGACGGCATTGACGATCTGCAGCTCGCGCATGGCGCGGAGTGTGAATGCCGTCGTGCGACTGTGCAATCGTGCCTTCCAAGCGGGGGCGGCACGATAGGGTGATGACCACTCGTCATGACACCGCGGCGCGCGCATCCTTACACTTGTCCGCCTCGACGGCCCCAGCCTCCAAGACCCTTTGAGATGACCCTGCAAACCAAGCTGCCGAAGGTCGGCACCACCATCTTCACCGTGATGTCCCAGCTCGCGGTCGAGCACAAGGCCGTGAACCTCGGCCAGGGCTTCCCGGATTTTGCCGTGCCCAATCGCCTGATCGAGGCACTGGACCGCGCCATGCGCGATGGCCACAACCAGTACGCGCCAATGACGGGCATCCCGGCACTGCGCCAGGCGATCGCGGCCAAGACCGAGCGTTGCTACGGCCATCGCCCGGATGCCGACACCGAGGTGACGGTGGCCTCCGGCGCCAGCGAAGCGATCTTCGATGCGATCGCGGCCGTGGTCCGGCCTGGCGATGAAGTGATCGTGCTCGATCCCTGCTACGACTGCTACGAACCGGCGATCGACCTGGCCGGCGGCCGCGCGGTGCACGTGCCGCTCGACCCGGCAACATTCGCCCCGGACTGGGGCCTGGTCCGCGCCGCGATCACCGACAAGACGCGGCTGCTGATGATCAACTCGCCGCACAACCCGTCCGGCGCGATGTTCGACAGTGACGATATCGAGCAGCTGACCGCGCTGCTGCGCGGCACCGGCATCCTGCTGCTGTCGGACGAGGTCTACGAGCACATCGTCTTCGATGGCCGCATCCACGAATCGGTGCTGCGCCATCCGGAACTGCGCGAACGCGCCTTCGTCATTTCCAGTTTCGGCAAGACCTACCACTGCACCGGCTGGAAGGTCGGCTACTGCATCGCGCCGCCGGCGTTGTCGGCCGAGCTGCGCAAGGTGCACCAGTACAACACCTTCTGCACGTTCGCCCCGGCGCAGTGGGCATTCGCCGAAATGATCGAGGCCGAACCGGAGCACTACGAGCAACTGGGCGCGTTCTACCAGGCCAAGCGTGATCGCTTCCGCGAGCAGTTGCTGACCACGCGCCTCAAGCCCCTGCCGGTGCCGGGCGGCTACTTCCAGCTGGTCGACTACTCGGCGGTCAGCGACCTCGACGATGCCGCATTCTGCCGCTGGCTGACGATCGAGAAGGGCGTCGCCGCGATTCCGTTGTCGCCGTTCTACGAAACCCCGCCGCAGGGCCAGCGCCTGGCGCGGCTTTGCTTCGCCAAGAACGAGGCGACCCTGGACGCTGCCATCGAGAGGCTGCAGAAACTATGACGAAAGCTGCCACGCCGTCGGCGCCGGGCAACGACCTGCGCGTATCCCTGGTGCAGGGCGAAACCCGCTGGCACGATCCGGCCGGAAACCGCGAGTATTACGGGCGCCTGATCGCGCCGCTGCACGGCACCACCGACCTGGTGATCCTGCCGGAGACGTTCACCAGCGGCTTCTCCAACGATGCGATCGGCAATGCCGAAGGCATGGACGGGCCGACCGTGGCATGGATCGGCGAACAGGCGCGCAAGCTCGACGCGGCGGTGATGGGCAGCGTGCAGTTGCGCACCGACGAAGGCGTGTTCAACCGCCTGCTGTTCGCCACGCCCGACGGCGCATTGCACACGTACGACAAGCGCCACCTGTTCCGCTACGCGCGCGAACACGAGCGCTACGCCGCCGGCCGCGACCGCCTCGTGCTGGATTGGCGCGGCTGGCGGATCTGTCCGCTGGTCTGCTACGACCTGCGGTTCCCGGTGTTCTCGCGCAACCGCTTCGATGTCGAGCGCGCCGCCCAGCTCGACTACGACCTGCTGATCTATGTCGCCAACTGGCCGTCGGCGCGCAGCTATCCCTGGAAGACGCTGCTGCGTGCGCGGGCGATCGAGAACCTGTGCTACGTCGCCGCGGTCAACCGCGTCGGTACCGACGGCAACGGCCTGCACTACGCCGGCGACAGCGCCGTGATCGATTTCGTCGGCCATCCGGCCAGCGAATGCGCGGACGAGGAAGTGGTGGTCACCACGACCCTGCTCGCCGCTGAGCTGGCGGCACATCGGGAACGCTTCCCGGCCATGCTTGACGGCGATGCCTTCGAGCTGAAATGAATCGGCACCGGCGCGCAGTCACGCGCGCCGGCGAATCAAGGTATTACACTGGCCTGGCCGCGCAATCGCGGCGATCTTGCGACAAGGACGCCGGCGCGACGCGCCCGCTGCCACCGGACCTGCCGTGCCGGCTCCGCCATCAGGGAGCCCAGGCCATGTCATCACCACGCCTAGAAGAATTCCTTCATTCCAATCGCGTCGCCTACGACACGATGACGCATCCGCACGCGTTCACCGCCCAGGCCACCGCGGCCAGCGCCCACATCGGCGAGCAGGAGATGGCCAAGACGGTCATGGTCCGGCTCGACGGGAAGCTTGCGATGGCGGTGATCCCCTCGAGCGAATGGCTCGACCTCGCCAGCCTGCGCCAGGTCAGCGGCGCGCGCGAGGTGGCGCTGGCGAGCGAGTCCGATTTCAAGGATCGCTTCCCCGAGTGCGAAGTGGGTGCCATGCCGCCGTTCGGCAACCTCTACGGCATGGAGGTGTATGCCGCCGACAGCCTGGGCGAAGACGCGCGCATTGCCTTCAACGCCGGCAACCACCGCGAACTGATGCGGATGGGCTGGGAAGATTTCGAACGCCTGGTGCACCCGCGGGTGGTCCACCTCACCCGTCATTAGCGCGGAAATCGTCCTGAAATAGTCCGGCGGATGCGGGGGCGGCCGAGGCCGTTCCCGCCCGGCTGCGCGTGATGCCGGTTCTCACAATCGCTCCGATAAGCTCCGGCGCATGAACAGCGCCCCTAAGAGCAGCGCCCCTTCGAGCAGCGCACCATGGAAGGACCGGCTACGGTCGTACTGGAATCGCGTTCCGCCGAACGCGCGTCCATGGCTCAGGCGCATCGTGCTGGGGTTGCTGATCCTCTATGCAACCTACTTCGTGCTCGGCAACGTGTTCCTCAACACGCCGCTGGGGCCGTGGGTCGCCAACCGCAAGCCCGAGAAATTCCAGATCCAGTGGGGGCCGGGCATCACCCTGTGGCCGGGCCGCGTGACCGTGTGGGACGTGGACATGAAGGGCCAGGTCGGACGCACCGGCTGGTCGGTCCAGGCCGGCAAAGCGAAGGGGCGCATGGCCATCCTGCCGCTGCTGCACAAGGAAGTCCGCGTGCCGGAGGTGGAAGCGTTCGATGTGTCCGGCGGTGCCGAGCTGCTCAAGGTTCGCCGGCCGCCGCCGCAACCGCGCCCCGGTGGATGGGTGTTGCGCTTCGATCGCATCCATACCGGTTCCATCAAGGCGGGCCACTTCGCCGGTCTGGAACTGCAGGGGCCGGGCAGCGCCGAGGTCGGCTTCTACAAGCAGCTTCGCGGCGGGCCGCTCGAGTTGATGCCGTCGACCGCGCACTTCGACAAGGCGCGGCTTTCCTACAAGGGCGACACGATGCTGCACGACGCCCGCATCGACGCGCGCTTCGCGATTGCGCGGCATACCCGCGCGCAGGCCCCCGGCATCCGCAAGCTGCTGATGACCGATGCCGAGCTCAGCCTCGATGGCCTGTCGGCCGCGGTGAAGACCGTCACCGACAAGCAGGGCAAGGTCACGATCTCGACCGTGCCGGGGCAGGGGAAGGCGCACGCCAAGCTGGCCTTCGCGCGCGGATCACTGAAGCCGGGCAGCGAGTTGCGCTGGCACATGCCGGTGACCGGCACCGACATCGCCGGAAAGCCGCGTGAGGGCGCGTTGGACTTCCTGCTGGATGTCGATCGCGACATCGTGTTCAAGGCCAAGGCACCGGCACAGGAAGGCAAGCCGCTGTTCCTCGATGCCGACCTGCGTCTTCGCGGCACCGACATCCCGCTGCAGGATTTCAAGGCGGCGATTCCGCGCACATCCGGTCACGTGGTCGGGCGCTGGGAATTCTCGTCGCTGCGCTGGCTTGGCAATATGTTCAATGCACCCTGGCTGGCGCTGGACGGATCCGGCGCGGTCGATGCCGACGTGCAGGTCGTCAACGGCAAGATCGCTGCCGGCAGCCGCTTCGGCATACCCGAGGTGGATGCCGTGGCGCACGTGATGGGCAGCCGCATCCAGGGCCGCGCCCGGGCGCAGGGCCGACTGGATGCAGGTCCCGACGACGAACTGCTGCCGTATCTCGAGCTGGTGATGGACCGCTTCAACATGGCCGCGGAGGACGCACCCGATCGGCCGTACGTTGAAGGTCAGAACCTGCGACTGGACCTGCAGACGGTCTCCGGACTGCAGCGCGCGAAGCTCAGGCAGCCTGGCGCGGTCAAGGAAGTCCGCGATGCGTTGCGGGCGCACCTGGTGTTCGCCGACGCGCGCGTGCCCGACCTGCGCGCCTACAACCGCTACCTGCCGGTGCAGCAGATGCGCTTCGAAGGTGGCGCCGGAACGGTCAGCGGCGACTTGACCCTCGATGGCGCCGGCACCGTCGGCACCGGCGTGGTGCGGGTCAAGGGCAGTGGCACCCAGCTTCATTTCGCCGGCATCTCGCTGCGCGGCAATGTCGACGTCAACACGCAGCTGCGGCGGGCGGACCTGACCGGCCACAACTTCAACATCGATGGCACCCGGGTCGCGCTGAACAACATGAGTTTCACCGAGCCGGGCGGTGAGTCGCGCAGCGGCTGGTGGGCACGGATCGACCTGCAACGCGCGCGTATGGACTGGGACAAGCCGGCTACGGTCAACGGCCGGGCCAATATCGCGATGAAGGACGTCGGCTTCCTGCTGGCGCTGTTCTCGCGCAAGCGCGACTACGCCAAGTGGGTGTACAAGATGATCGATTCCGGCCAGGCCCAGGTCAGTGCCAACGTGCAGTGGCGCGACGACGTGCTGGTGCTGGACCGGGTCGAGGCGAACAACCAGCGTTACGAGGTCAAGGCGCGGTTGCGGCTGAAGGGCAAGAGTCGCGTCGGCAGCCTGTATGCGAACTGGGGCGTGCTCAGTTGTGCGGTGGCGGTCAACAACGGTCAGCGCGATTTCCACATGATCAAGGCCAGGCAATGGTACGAATCGCAGCCCAACCTGCTGCGCTGAGGCCCTGATCCCGGATGCGGTAACCGATTCGCTTCCGTTTCCTTAACGGCACGTGGTGTTAACTCTGCTGGAGGCAGGCGCATTGCGCGCTTGCCGCCGGCCCAATGCGCATTCCACTGCGATCCTGGATGCTTGCCTTCGCGCTGCTGTTGGTGGCGTGGCAGGCCATCGCGCAGGCGCCAGCGCCCTCGTCGTCATCGGGCGAAATATTGCTGCTCGACATCAAGGGCGGGATCGGTCCGGCGACACGCGATTACCTGCGCGGCGGCCTCAAGCGGGCGAGCGACGAGGGTGCCCGGGCGGTAGTGCTGCGGATCGACACGCCGGGCGGTCTCGATGCGGCGACGCGCGACATCAACCAGGCGATCCTCGCATCGCCGGTGCCGGTGATCGCCTGGGTGGCGCCGGAAGGCGCGCGCGCGGCAAGCGCCGGAACCTACATCCTGTATGCCTGCCACCTCGCTGCCATGGCACCAGCGACATCGCTTGGCGCCGCCACGCCTGTATCGATGGGCGGGCCCGGTGCGGCACCGCAGCCAGATGAGTCCCGTGGGCAACGCGAAACACCCGCAGGAAACACGCCAGCCACCACACCGTCGCCGCGCCGCGAACCGCAGGACGCGATGTCGCGCAAGGCGATCAACGATGCCGTCGGCTACCTGCGCAGCCTGGCCGAACTTCGCGGACGCAACGGCGAGTTCGCCGAGGCCGCCGTGCGCGATGCCGCCACGCTTACCGCAAGCCAGGCGCTGGCGCAGGGGGTGATCGAGATCATCGCCGGCAACAGCGATCAACTGCTGCGCCAGGCGCACGGTCGCACAGTCCGGCTCGCGCAGCGCGAAGTGACGCTCGATCTCGTCGGCCGGAACCTGACGGTGGTGACGCCGGACTGGCGTGCACGCCTGCTGGCGGTGCTGACCGAGCCGACCGTGGCCTACCTGTTGCTACTGATCGGTCTGTACGGGCTGGTGTTCGAGGGCTACAGCCCCGGCGCGATCCTGCCCGGCGTGGTCGGCGCGATCTGCCTGCTGCTGGCCGCGTACGGCCTGCAGGTGCTGCCGGTGAACTACGCCGGGGTTGCTTTGATCGTGGTGGGCGTGGCGCTGATCGCGATCGAGTTCGCGGTGCCAAGCGTGGGCGCGGCCGGCGTCGGCGGCGTGGTCGCGCTGGTGGCCGGGTCACTGATCCTGTTCGACACGCAGGTGCCCGGCTTCGGCGTGCCCGGTGGACTGATCGCCGGGATTGGCGTGGCGACCGCGCTGCTGTTCATGGGCATGGTCTGGCTGGCTTCGCTTGCGCGACGGCAACCGGTGGTCACGGGCCAGGAAGAACTGATCGGCCAGTTGGCCGTGGCCACGCGCGATTTCGAAGGGCGCGGCCAGGTGCACGTCCGCGGCGAGCACTGGCAGGCCAGTTCGATGGTGCCGGTGCGACGCGGCCAGGCGGTGCGCGTGCTGGCACTGGACGGTCTGGTGTTGCGCGTGGCGCCCGACGACGAGAGCACGCCTGCCCATTGAACATGTAACAACCGAAGGAGAGCCTCCATGTACCTGGCGATGTACTTCCCGCTGATCGTGCTGCTGGCCGTGATCCTGGTCAGCGCGATCAAGGTGCTGCGCGAGTACGAACGCGGTGTCGTGTTCCAGCTTGGCCGCTTCTGGAAGGTCAAGGGGCCGGGCCTGATCCTGCTGATACCGATCGTGCAGCAGATGGTGCGCGTCGACCTGCGCACGGTGGTGATGGACGTTCCGCCGCAGGACGTGATCTCGCGCGACAACGTTTCGGTGCAGGTCAACGCCGTGGTCTATTTCCGCGTGGTCGACCCGCAGAAGGCGATCATCAACGTCGAGCATTTCTACGAAGCCACCAGCCAGCTGGCGCAGACCACGCTGCGTTCGGTGCTGGGGCAGCACGAACTCGACGAAATGCTGGCCGAGCGCGAGAAGCTCAACGACGACATCCGCAACATCCTCGACAGCCAGACCGACGCCTGGGGCATCAAGGTCGCCAACGTCGAGATCAAGCGGGTCGACCTCAACGAAACGATGGTCCGCGCGATCGCACGCCAGGCCGAGGCCGAACGCGTGCGCCGCGCCAAGGTGATCCACGCCGAAGGCGAGCGCCAGGCGGCGGCAATGCTGGTCGAGGCGGGCCGTTTGCTGGGCGGCGATCCGCGCGCGATCCAGCTGCGCTACCTGCAGACGCTGACCGAGATCGCCGGCGAGAAGAGCTCGACGATCGTGTTCCCGTTGCCAATGGAGCTGATACAGCTATGGGTGGACAGGGGCAGGAGCAACGACTCTGGGTTCCCGCCTTCGCGGGAATGACGGCATAAAAACAAAGGGCGCCGAAGCGCCCTTTGTCATTCCGTCATTTCAGTCGGCGATCAGGCGCCGCCGCGCGGACCGCGACCGCCACCGGGGCGACCGCCACCGCGCGGACCGCCCGGACGCGGGCCACCGGCCGGACGACCAGGACCGCCCGGACGTGCACCGCCACCGGGACGACCTCCCGGGCCGCCGTGACCGCCAGGACCGCCGCCACCCGGACGACCGCCACCACCCGGGCGACCACCTGCGGGACGCGGGGCGCGCGGCTTGTCGCCGTACGGATTGAAGGCGCCCGGATTGGCGTGATCGGACGGGAAGCTCGGCGCGTTGCCCGGATGACCGTACGGACGCGAGCTGCGCTGACCCTGGCCCTGACCGCCGCCACCGCCGCCTTCACGACGCGGACCGCGCTCGCCGAAGCCGCCGCGGCCTTCGCCACCGAAGCCACCGGAACGCTCGCCGCCGTAGCCGCCGCCACCGGGACGACCGCCGCCGCCACCCGGGCGCGGACCCTTGCCGCCCTGCGGACGACCCTGGCCCGGACCCTTGCCGCGACCATCCGGATTGCGGTGGCCGCTCGGGCCGGTGCTGACACCGTCCGGCACGTACCAGGTGCGGAACGCCGCCGGATTGCCATCCGGCAACGGCTTGGGACCCTTTTCCTTGCGCTGCTTGAACGGCTTCTGCGACTGGTTGGCGGCGGCTTCGCCGCTGACCGTCAGGCCGCCGTGCTTGCGCGGGCCGCCACGGCCACGGCCGCCACGGTCTTCGCGCACGTGGTCGAAGCGACGCAGCTCACGGCCTTCGTCGGCGGTGTTGTGGCCACCGACGTAACCGTTGGAACGGGCGCGACCGGTGAGGTCGATGGTGGCCTTGGTCGCCTTGCGCTGGCCGATCACCGGCTGCAGCGTCAGCGACGACGGTGCACCGTCCTCGAGGCCGAGCTTGTTGCGCAGGGCTTCGACCGCATCCGACTGCAGCTCGCGCGACTGGCCACGCAGCAGCTCGCGCGGCAGCGCGACGTCGCCGTAGCGCACGCGCTTGAGGCGGCTGACCTGGCAACCCTGCGATTCCCACAGGCGGCGCACTTCGCGGTTGCGACCTTCCTTCACGACGACGCGGAACCAGTCGTGCGAATCGGTGCCACCAATGCGTTCGATCTCGTCGAACTTGGCCGGGCCGTCTTCCAGCGCGACGCCACGGGCGAGGCGGTCGACAATGTTCTCGGGGACCACGTCCTGGCCTTCCGGTGCGCGCACGCGGCAGACGTACTCGCGTTCGACTTCGAACGACGGGTGCATCAGCGCGTTGGCCAGTTCACCGTCGGTGCTCAGCAGCAGCAGGCCGGTGGTGTTGATGTCGAGGCGGCCGATCGCGATCCAGCGCGCACCCTTGAGGGCGGGCAGGGACTCGAACACGGTCGGGCGACCTTCGGGGTCTTCGCGCGTGGTCACTTCGCCTTCGGGCTTGTTGTACATCAGCACGCGCGAGGGGTCGGTCAGCGCGCTGGCGACGAACTGGCGTCCGTCGAGCTCGACCTTGTCGCCACTCTTGACGCTCATGCCGACCTGCGCGACTTCACCGTTGACCTTGACCAGGCCGTCGGCGATGCGCTGTTCCAGCGCACGGCGCGAGCCAAGGCCGGCCTGGGCCAGGACCTTGTGCAGGCGCTCTTCCAGCCGCGGCGCTTCGCCCGTGGTGTCGGTGATGCGCTTGAGGGTGAGCTTGCGGCTCTTTTCTTCAGTCATTTTTGTATTGCTCCGACTCGGCCATCTCGGCCTCGTCTGTGTCTTCCGGAACGGTCGTCGTCTCGACGGCGTGTATGTCTTGCTCGGGATCGTTCACGTCCGCCGCGCGCATTCCCGGCGCGGCATCGGGTGTGCCCTGTGGGGCGTGTTCGTCTGAATCGTCGAAGTCGGCGTCGATGTGCTCGTCGCCGGCCTCCATGTCTTCGCCGTGGCCGGTTTCGGACAGTGCGTCGTCGTCCACGACTTCGGTGCTGACCTCGACGGTTTCGACACCGGCATCGTTGTCGGCATCGAGCTCGGCATCAGGCGCGTTGTCGGCGTCAACGCCTTCGGCGATGCCGCCGGCGGCGATCGGCGGGGCGCTGTCGAACTGCAGCTGCGGCTCCAGCTCGCCGATGTCCTTGAGTTCCGACAGCGGCGGCAGCTCGTCCAGGCGCTTGAGGCCGAAGTAGTCGAGGAAGCCGCGGGTGGTGCCGAAGAGGGCCGGCTTGCCGGGCACGTCGCGGTGGCCGACCACGCGGATCCACTCGCGCTCTTCCAGCGCCTTGATGATGTTGCTGTTGACCGCGACGCCGCGGACCTGCTCGATCTCGCCGCGCGTGATCGGCTGGCGGTAGGCGATCAGCGCCAGGGTCTCGAGGGTGGCGCGGGTGTAGCGGGTCTGGCGCTCGGTCCACAGCCGCGCCACCCAGGGGTGGACGTCAGCCTTGACCTGGAAGCGGAAGCCGGAGGCGACCTCGACCAGTTCCACGCCGCGGTTGTCGTCGCCCGCGCGCAGCGCTTCGATCGCCTGCTCGATGCTGTCGGCCGGCGCCGGCTGGTCGTCGGGAAACAGCGCCTGCAGCTGGGCCAGCGTCAACGGCTGGTTGGAGGCCAGCAGGGCGGCTTCGACAATGCGGATGACTAGCTGTTGATCCATGGATGGGTTCGTTGTGCCTGGCAGTGTTGTGTGTTCGTCATCCCGGCGAAAGCCGGGATCCACCTTGAACTGCAGCGAATATCAAAATGGGTCCCGGCTTTCGCCGGGATGACGCGGTAACGACGTGATGTCACGAGACTCAGTCGTCATTCGCAGCCGGTTCGTCGAACTCGCTGCTCAGCTCGATCTCTTCCCCTTCCTTCAGCAGCGCCAGCGACTTGACGTAGATCGGCGCGAACGGCGCGTCCTGCACGATCTCGACCAGTTGCTCCTTGGCCAGCGTCAGCAGGCCCAGGAAGGTCACCACCACGCCGAG
>Ga0209025_1003518_pt1 | contig 14706 bp, 14 predicted proteins | sample AraplaMF_Col_mLB_FD_184256 | JGI IMG/M metagenome (GOLD analysis project Ga0209025, IMG submission 184256) | Arabidopsis root microbial communities from the University of North Carolina, USA - plate scrape MF_Col_mLB (SPAdes) (version 2) | ecosystem: Host-associated > Plants > Roots > Endosphere... | reverse complement strand
ATGGTTAAACCAATTATGTTTGAAATAACGCTCATCATGATTAGTGCGATAATCGAAAGAGTCAAGGCAACTTTAAGCACAAACAAGACATTGAATCGTTTTGCTAATTTTCCTGCAAGAGGTGACATTATCATGCCTAAAATACCAAAAGATCGAATGTAAATTAGTTTCTGACTACTCATTCCAAAAGAAGCACTCGTGAGATACTCACCCAGAATAATGTACATACTGACAAAAGACATTAATAGAACGAATGCAATCATATAACTGAACATTAAATTTCTATTGGTAAAAATAGTACCGATCTTTTTCATGGGCTCCCATATATTTTTGGTTTGGTTATGAGCTACTCCTTTTGGTAAAAACCACGATACTAGAAGGGCAGTAAAAATATAAACTATAGTAAGAACATAAAATATTACATGCCAATGAGTATGTTCACTAACATATCCGCTAAATACCTGACCTACAATTCCAGCTACAAGAAATCCTGTGCTAATAAAACCAACTGCTCCTACTTTTTTATCATTTGGAAATACCTCAAGGGTATATGCAAGTGCTACTGGCGAAAATGTAGCCGCCGCAAGTCCCTGTAACCCTCTTAGCAGTAGAATCAAAGAAAAATCATTAACCATTCCTAGTAGCAACGTTATAATACTTAATGAAAAAAGTCCCGTAACAATCACATTTTTTCGTCCATATTTTTCTGATATAGCTCCATAGAAAAAACACCCTGTAGCAAATCCAAGTGAAAAAATACTTGAAGTGATGCCTGCTTTGGACAATGGAATATGAAAATAATCACTGAAAAGACTAATAAGAGGTATTGTTAAATATAAACTAGACATAACTACCATCCCGGACCAAGATAAAATAATTGTCATTAGAGAATAATTTGCTTGATTTCCTGTAATTGTTTTATTCATACAATAAATCACCCTTTTTAATTTGATTAACTTATAGTTAGATAATCTAATCAAATGATTAAAAAAATTAAACTGCATCAACGAAGCTACAGTTTAACGTTCCACCTCGAGTCTTCTTTGTATAGATTTTAATAATTTATTAACCAGCTTCTCAAAGACTTTTCGTTCATCGGGTTCCAAATCAATCATATTAGAAGCACAAGATGACCAATAAGTTGGCAAAATCTCAGCAACAAAAGTACGACCTTCATCTGTTAAATTCACATAAATTTTCCTCCGATCTTCTATACTATGATTCCGTACGACAAGATTTCTCTTTTCTAACCAATCTATCATTGAAGTTGCCGATGCCCTCGTAATCCCTAATCGTTCAGCTATAGCAGAAGGAGTCGCTCGTCTTTCGCTATGTAGTGTAAGTAATATTAGTAAGTCTAATTTACTTTCTGTAATTCCGAAAGGAGCCAGCTCAATATCCATTACATCTAGAACGTAGTCACTTAACCACAACAACATTAATCCTAATTTTGCATCTTCTTGATCCGTATTATCCAAAGAGGATGTTTGAATCAGCTCAAAATACGGCTCTACGCCTAATACTGGTAAGTCATCTTCATTAGTGTACATTTTTTTAATTTTTGTCATTTAATCACCTTTTAATTAGATTATCTAACTATCTGCCATTCTAACTATAAATCTAAATTGATGCAAGAATTATTATTACCATAAATTTCTTTAATCTAAAAGTAACACAACAAGCAGGGGATGGGGGTCTAGTTTAGATTTCAGGTAGCCGCTTGGACACAGGTTCCTTATTTTAGCTCTCAAGGATTAGCTGTTCTTTGATTTTTTTGTGAGGTGGGCGATAAATTAAGAAAGTTGGTTGATAAATTAAAAAAGTTAGGTGTTAAATTAAGAAAGTTGGTTGATAAATTAAAAAAGTTGGTTGATAAATAAAAAAAGTTAGGCGATAAACTTAAAAAGTCGGGTGATAAATTAAAGTTAGGCGATAAATTAATATGGTTGGGTGATAACCTAAAAATTAGGGCGATAAATCACAGAATTGTTTCGACAAATCACAAAATTGTTCCGATAAATCTTGAAATTGTTCCGACAAATCATAGAATTGTTCCGATAAATCTCCAAACCCTATCGAACTAGCTTTGTTCGATAGGGTCTTCCAACAACAACGATTTAATAATATGTTTTAATTGAAAAATAGAAGATTGTTGACTATCGCTCTTCTTATAAATAAAGACAGTTTCTATTTCTTTGTTAAGCTGCTGCAAATCGTAATAGTGGATGTTGGAATAGTTATAAAGATCAATAAGTTTTGTATTTAACACTGCAATCGTATTGTCTATTTGGAGGAAATCAAGGATACTACTTACCGATTTTATCTCCTTCATCGTAAACGGAATATGATTCTTTTTTAACCACTCTGCCATCGCCCGTGTATACATACAGCCTCTACTTAACACAAGTAGTGTAACGGGTGAACGTTTCTCAAAATCAATAATATAAGAATCGTTCGAAATGACTTCAAATGTTTCGGTTGCAATCAAGTCATAATTTAAATCAGGGTAGTGTTTAATAGGATTACTCGTCAGTGCACAATCCATTTCGGCATTATGTATTTTTTGATTTAAGGAAGTGCTAGATTCAACAATGAAATCGATATCTAAAGGTATATTGTTTATTTGCAAAGCATTCATAATGGATGCGCCATAAATTTTAATCGTTGTATGGGAAGTGCCTAGGGTAATTTTCGTATTCGTTTGTGCCGAACCAATTCCTTGTAAAAATTCATCGTACTCTTCTGTAATTAGCTTTAAAAATTTTAAATATTGTGTTCCCACATTCGTAATCTTTAAGCCCTGCGGTGTACGTTTAAACAACTCCTGACCAATTTCTCCCTCCATTTTCTTCACTTTAGAGGTTAAGGCAGATTGAGTATAATTCGTCATTTCAGCGGATTTACTAAGATTTTGCCTCTCCAAAATTTCGATTTTTAATGCTATTTCATCTATGTTCATGTTGTATTTCACACACCTATAAAATTTTTTGATAGCAACTATCATTTTCCTCCATTTTACGCATTCATAGGACAGGCGTAAACTCAAATACGTAAAGTTAATGAATTAGTGTAACAGCATTGGAGGAATTTTTATGAATTCATATTATAAATGGATCATTGTATTAGTAGCTACACTGTCCCAAACTGCGGCAACTTTTGTGACGTACGGCATGGGGCCGATTGCCACATTTTATCAAATCGAATGGGGTTTATCATCGTTTCAAACAGGGTTTATCGTTTCAGCCGTTAATATTGGACCAATCTTTTCGATGATGCTGTTCGGCTATTTAATGGATAAAAAAGGGGAAAAACAAATTATCGGATGGGGCTCCATTTTACTAGGGTTTTCAGCTCTACTTCTCATGTTAGTAAATAATTACGCAGTGTTGATACTTTTATTATTAATCGTGGGCGTTTGGTACGGAAGTGCGCAAACGGGGGGGAGCACAGCAATTGTGAAATGGTTTCCAGATAAACATCGCGGGTTAGCGATTGGCATTCGACAAACAGGCATCCCAATTGGTGGTGCCTTAGCGTCAGTAATTCTCACATATATGTACTATCAACATAGCCTAACATCGGTGCATCTTGTACAAGGCTTCGTGGCTATTGGAGGAGGACTGCTCTTTTTACTAATTTATCAGGAGCCTAAAAATCCCGAAGCAGTAGCTGCAACCTCTGTCACTTTTAAAGAGAAGCTAGAAGCTATTAAAAATAATAAAGATTTATATCCAATCTATATTGTTGGAATTGTCATGATGACCTTACAAATGATACTCGTTGCTCATTTCATGAGTTATTTACATCAAGAAGGAGGTTATTCCTTAACAGAGGCGGGGCAGTATTTAAGCCTTTTATTAATCGGTGGAATGATTGGAAGGGTAGCCATAGCGTGGATTAGTGATCAATTTTTTGCACAGAAGCGGGAATATTTATTAATGATAGTAATGGTTAGTACAGTTATTCTTACTGTCATTTTGCCACTAATGCTACAAGCGCAAGTGCTGATGCTATTCTGTTGTTTTTTATTAGGCTTCGTAGCACTTGGCTGGTATTCGTTATTTATTGCTTGTGTCACAGAGCAATCGCATCCACATTATGTTGGTCTAACTGTGAGTGCAGCCTTGACGTTGAATCAGTTTTTTATTGTAATCGCTCCTTCGTTATATGGCTATATGGTAACGGTATTTTCTAGCTATCAAGTAGCGCTGGACATTGTTGCAATAGCTGTCGCTCTCGGTGCAATTAATTTATATAGGGTGACCAAAAATATGGAGATTTCAAAAACAGCCGATCAAATTCAATGAATGACTTAGATTATTCGTTTCACATTCAGTTCATAAACTTGTTGTATCATCCGTTTATAGATAATAAATAACATCTATATAAGTTATTTTCATCTGTTTCAAGAAAAATGAAACGATGGTAATTAGCAAGGAGGAATTATAATGGGTAATGTGAATAGAATGAAAAACTCGTTAGCAAATAGTGAGTGGGCCATTGAAGCACGGGGTCTTATCAAACATTTTGGAGATAATCGTGCTGTAGATGGTGTCGATCTAAACGTACGTGCTGGTACTATTTATGGCGTACTTGGTCCTAATGGAGCAGGAAAGACTACTACTATTAGAATGCTAGCAACCCTACTACGTGCAGATGCTGGGTCGGCACGAATATTCGGTTATGACATAGTGAAAGACCCGCACATTGTGCGTCAATTAATCGGAGTCACTGGTCAGTATGCTTCGGTCGACGAGTCGCTTAGTGCAACGGAAAATTTGATTATTTTCTCTCGTTTGCTAGGATTGGGACGTACTGAGGCCCGAAATAAAGCAGCTGAATTACTGGAAGAGTTCGGTTTATCAGAGGCCGCCAAACGTCCCTTGAAAAATTTCTCTGGCGGTATGCGCCGTCGTTTGGACTTGGCGGCCAGTCTTATCGCACAGCCACCATTGATTTTCTTAGATGAACCGACTACAGGGTTAGACCCCCGAACACGAAATCAAATGTGGGACACAATCCGTCGATTAGTAGATACAGGATCAACGGTTCTGTTAACGACACAGTATCTTCAAGAGGTTGATGAGCTGGCAGATCGACTTGCCGTTATTGACCATGGTCGAGTTGTTGCAGAGGGGACAGTCGATGAGCTAAAGGCATCTGTAGGTACATCATCTTTACATTTGAACATTCAAAATCCCCAAGAGATCATAGTTGCTCGTGAAATCATAGAACAAATACTCAAAGTAAAAACAACAGTTACACAGGACATTGGTAAGATTACGGCCCCGATGTCAAATGTTGACGCGGTTACTGATTTACTTATCGCACTTCGTCAAAAAGGCATACAACTTGACGAGTTTAGCGTGCAAAAACCGACCTTAGATGAAGTGTTCTTGACCATTACCGGCGAGAATGTTCCCCAAGATCTCAAAGGCTCTGTACAAGTAGAGGGGGAAAGAGTATGAAAAGTCAATTACTAAACAAGCCAAGCTTCAATCAATCTTTAAGAAATTCGTTAACAATGGCCTATCGAGGCGTATTAAAAATTCGCCGTACACCTGAGCAATTGTTTGATGTAACACTTCAGCCGATAATTTTCACTCTAATGTTCACCTACATTTTTGGCGGCGCCATTTCGGGCAATGTGCAAAACTATTTACCTGTCATCATTCCAGGAATTCTCGTGCAGACTGTCATCACTACCTCAATCGTTACGGGAGTTCAATTACGGGAAGATATGGATAAAGGGGTGTTTGATCGATTTAAATCACTGCCTATCGCACGTATTGCACCACTGGCAGGAGCCCTCTTGGCGGATACGATTCGTTACACTATTGCTACTGTACTTACTTTTACCATGGGATATATCATGGGGTATCGACCAGAAGGTGGATTAGGTTACGTTGTACTTGCAGGGCTTTTAGTTATTGTCTGTGCTTGGGCTATTAGCTGGATCTTTGCCTTCTTTGGTGTCATTGCACGTACAGCTTCGAGTGTACAGGGAATTTCCATGCTAGTATTGTTTCCACTGACTTTTCTTTCAAACGCTTTTGTTCCAGCCGAGACTTTGCCAAATTTCCTACAGTGGTTTGTGAAAATTAATCCAATTTCACATCTTGTCACGGCCGTCAGAGAACTTACAAATTCAGGAGCTATAGGTTGGGATTTGTCAGCATCACTTATTGGCGCTGCAATTGTTGTAATCATTTTTGCGCCACTAACAGTTCGTGCTTATATGCGTAGAACGTAAAAATAGTCTATACGCGTGTTTTGATCAAGCAATTATCAAAACACGCTTTTTATTTGAATTGTTGTGTAATAGCATAGTAAAAAGAATTAAAGTCGTAACTTTTATTGATGTCTATAATAGTATAAAATTACAGAAAAAGGAGTGAATTTAACAAACGGAGGAATGCAAAGATGGACCAAGAAAAAAGTTCGATATGGATTGATGCAAGTATTGCTACGGTTTGGCGAGCTGTCACAGACGAGCGGCAGCTGACGCAATGGTACGCCCCAGATTCAACCTGGGAAATCCCTAAATTAGAGGCTGGCGAAGAAATGATTTTCTCGATCATGCCGAATGAACATAATCAGCTTTCCGAAAAATTACCGATGGTGTTAACGATAAAAAATGTAACGCCAAATAGAGAGTTCTCATTTTACTTAGGAATAGAAGAATCACTGATTGCTATAGTATTAGAGGAAGAACAAAATGGCACCACAGTTACTTTTAATACGAGTGGCTACGAAGCTTCTCTCGTTAACTTAAAAGCTTTAGTTGAGGGAAATAAAACCCTTTAAGATGTAAGTTTCATGAAAAAATTTTTCATGAAACTTTTTTATTGTTTATCAGTCTAACTGTAAATGCTTTTGTGGGGGCGAGCAAAATGTTAAAGGAACAGAAAGACGCTCACTTATCTAGTGCCATGACAATGTACGGGGATTATTTATTACGCGTATGCTTTACATATGTACAAGATTGGACAGTGGCAGAGGATTTGGTACAAGACACATTTGTTAAATACTATGAAAAGATGGAGCAATTTCGAGAAGAGTCTTCTGTCAAAACTTACTTATATCGAATTGCGATTAACAATTGCCATAGTTATCTCTCAAGCTGGCGCTATAAAAAAATACAAGTCATTGATTATTGGAACAAATTAAAGAGCCATTCCAATAATCCTGAGAGAGAAGTAGTGTTGGGAGAGACGGATGCACTGCTCGTGGCATCGATTGAAAAACTTCCAACGAAATACAAAGATGTACTATTACTATTTCACTTTGCAGAGTTTTCCTTAAAGGACATCGCAGTACTGTTAAAGTTACCAGAAAATACGGTGAAAACTCGATTAAGGCGAGCGCGTCACATGGTAGGCATCACGCTATTGGAGGAGGGATTCGAATATGGATCAAATTCGTAATGCCATCAATCAAATTTATAAGGAAAGTAAATTCTCTCATGATAGTCATGTGAAAACCTTCCAAAAAATCAATCAGTCAACGAAGAAACGAAAACCATTAACGCCTATTATCCTAACTGTAGTCGTATCGGGTTGTCTGTTAATTGGCTTATATATGATACTTCTCCAAAATGATATTCATTCAACGATGTCGACACTTGTAGATTCAAATTTCTATCCAGAAACAACTGGAAAGGTTAAAGACTATAGCGTATTAACACGACCATGGATGGTAGTAGGATTAGTGAGTTCTGTGTTCTTATTTATTTTTGCGATATTAGCATTCATGAAAAAATGGTTTTGGAGAGTATTACTATGTATCGTCATTATTATCGCCATTTTAGGGAATATGTCTGAACGAATTGGCTATCGTGTTTACGTACAAAATGAAGCAGAAATTCAAAATGCTATAAAGTGGATACCATTCCCTGATGGTGTGAAAATGAATGATACAATAACGATTGGTCACTATAGAATTGGTTATTTTTCAAAGGATTCCCTTCAAGGTATTTTAATCTTTAAGCATGATGGAAAAGGCTATGTAATGGATCAATTCATCCAGAGTGAATTAGATACCATGGTTTCTGTTTATTTGAAAGACATCCACAATCTTGTTATTCCATTACTTAACAATCATAACATTGAAAAATTAATAATAGACACTGGAGCAGAGCGTATTGAGAAAACTGTTGATTCGAATAATTCGCAATTGATATCAGTGCCTCTAAATTCAGAAATAGCTACTTCTCAATTGCTGATACATGCATTGGATAATGAAGGTAATACATCTATACTCTATAATGATTCACGTATTTTCACCTATTAATTGCTACCCCGTATGAATATGATGTTTTCATACGGGTTCATTTTTGACATATCTGTGGAAGGAGTGCTCACTACGTCTTAGGTCTTAGAAGATTTTAAAGCGGAGGGTCGTTTTTGTTTATGAAAATTCCTATATAATGAATTTATTGGAATATTATATAGCGGGAGGAAATTACATTGAAAAAATTTATGGGACTTGGTTTGGTTATAGGCGCTTCATTAATTGCGTTATCGGGGTGCAATTCAGTCATACCAGGTAAAACCAAAGATGAAACGATCCTCGTAGAAAAGGATAAGGCAGAGAGATTAGATGTTGAATTACAACTCGGTATTGGAGAGATCACGGTTAAAAATGGTGCCAAGGATTGGGTTGAAGGTAGCGCTCAATACAATATTGATAAACTGGCTCCAAAAGTAAAATATGACTTACGCGGCAAGACTGGAAAAGTATCGATTGAGCATAAAGGTTCAACTAGCGTGCGTTTTGGGAAAATAAAAAATATATGGGATATCGAATTGAATGAAGATATTCCAATGGATCTATCAATTGAAACAGGCGCGTCAGATGCAGAATTAGACTTACGAGGGCTGCAGCTAGAAAAGTTAAATATTGACACGGGTGTAGGCGATCTTAATGTGAATTTGGGTGGCGATTGGAAAAAAAGCTTCGAAACGAATATTGAAACAGGTGTTGGTCAAACTACTGTCATTTTACCATCAAAAGTTGGGGTAAAGCTTACGACGGAAGAAGGCATCGGTACTTCAAGTATAGAGGGCTTAATTTCTAAAGGAAAAGGGGTTTATGTAAACGAAGCGTATGATAAAGCGGATGTGAAAATAGAGATCAACTCAGAAATCGGAGTTGGCGACATTACATTTAAATTAGATAAATAAAGAAGAGTTTAGTAGGCTACTTTAGACGAAGTAGCCTACTTTTTTGTAGAAACATAGGCGACGGATAGACTTGCAAAGTCGAGGAAAGAACAATCGGAATCGTGGATAGAAGAGCCAAAATCGTGGATAGAGCAATCAGAATAGTGAATAGAAGAGCCAAAATCGAGGAAAGAACAATTGGAATCGTGGATAGAAGATTCAAAATCGCGGATAGAAGAAACATTATCTATCTTTTTGTATAGAGTGAAGTAGTGGCTGGAAATATGTATATTTTTATGGTTTTGACCAGCTTTGTCCCAGCTTCTTATATGGTTACACTCTCCTTTATCCATTTTACTATATAAAGGGATAAAAGTAGTCTTTTGACAACCTGATTTTGACTAAAAACCCTAAAAAGGTTAAAATTTTAATCAGGGGTTGTTTTAAATGAACAAAAAAATAAGGTTTATTATAGCTTTCTTTTTAATAGCAATGGTCTCACTATATTTTTTTAATGAATACAAAACAAAAAATCTTGTACAAGATTTTTTCGATACAGATTCTGATTCTTTAGCAGAGGAAACCCATGATATTAGTATCATAGATACAGAGGTCAACGTTAAAACTATCAAAAAAGATGGTATTGTATTTCCAACTTTCATAAATTCTCTAAAAAAACTAGAAATAAAACGAACTAACTCTGAATTTAGTTACACAGGATTCCAATTCACAATGATTATTTATTACAACAACGCTTTCTATGATATTAATATCAATGAAAACGGACTAGTAAACTTTAATCACAAAACTTATGAAATACAAAATAAACAGGAATTCGAAAAATTCCTTGAAATAGTAAAAAGCACCCACTAAAGGGTGCTTTTTTACATAGGAATTGAACCGCAGCCATCTGATGTAATAATTCGAAATCAATCTCACGTTATTTTTAAAAAAGAATTTTTATCTAAGTGAAACCTTTTGTTAGAGTTATTGACTCTAAGTATTGAAAGGAGGAAACAGCATGGAACATGACTTATCGATCGTCAAACAGGCAATTACAGGGAATAAGGATGCATTTGAGCAACTACTCATTCTAGAGGAAGAAAAATTATTCTATACTGCGCTTTCTTATGTTGGCCAAAAAGAGGATGCACTAGATGCGATTCAAGAAGCGGCATGTAAAGCTTATCTAACCGTTCATCAGCTGAAGCATCCGGAATTTTTCTCCACATGGCTGTTTCGTATTTTAATAAATGAATGCTATAGAGTGCTAAAAAAAGGGCAGAAAATCATTCCTTATGAAGAAAGTGAATTATTAAACCGTTTACAGGAGCAAGAAAATGTTATGGCAAATCCAATCGATTTATCGGAAGCTATACAGAATTTGAATCATTCTCAGCAAATGGCCATCATTTTATTTTATTATCACGATTTACCGATTAAAGAAATTTCAGAAGTAATGGAAAAGCCAGTTAGCACTATTAAAACGTATTTGCATCGTGGGAAAAAACAATTAAAACGAGAATTAGAAAGGAGTGCAACGTTTAATGAAAAAGCCATTTAATGAAAACAGTACCCTTCCAGAATTCCCAAGAGATGAGGTACGAGCAGCGATTACAAATGGAATTAAACAAGCAGAGGAGCAAACAAATATGAGTCAAACACCTGTACAAATTAAAAGAAAAAGCAAGCGTAAACCATTATTGTATGTAGCAAGTACAGCAGCTGCATTTAGTATTATGGTAGGTTCCGCAGCATATGTATCACCAACTTTCGCAAGCACATTATCACAGCTACCAATTGTCGGGTCGGTATTTAGTAACTCAGGCTTACCCGGGTTAAAACAAGCTAGTGAACAAGGGTTAACAAGTACTATTGGAGAAAAGCATACAATTAACGGTATTTCTGTAACGTTAAATGAAATCCTTTATGACGAATCTAATATTACGGTTGGATTTACAGTTGATTCTGAAAAGGAATTAAGTAATGAATACTTTGGTGCAGGGCTAGATTTCACTATAAATGGAAAATATCCTGAGGCGAGTTCTGGTTCCTATGGTGAAAAAGTTTTAAGTCCTACAGTTCGTACAGGTATCGCGACGTTTGATGTAAAGGATAACATGCCAGATTCCTTTGAATTGGGCTTAGTGCTGGAAGGTAAAGGCGGGGAAAAATGGGAATTCGAAGCACCAGTTAAAAAAATTACGGATATTGTTTATGTTCCAGTCAACCATCAGCAACAAGCAGAGGGCATTCAACTAGATGTGTCCAAAATTTCATTAAGCCCATCAGGTATAGCACTTGACTATACAGCTACTGAAAAGGGTACGATTGATAATTCACAAATAGGTGCATCGTTTATAGAATTCCGTATTACCGATCAAAATGGCAAGGAAATTACATCACATTCTGGTGGCGGAGAAGGTCATTTCGATAATGGCGTATGGAACTTTAGCAGCACTAAATCCTTTGACCCTATTTCAGACGTTGTTCAAAAATTAACGATTACCCCTTATTTAATGCTTCCTTCAGGCGGAGGGGGTGTACAAATTGATAAGGATGGCGCAGAAACAAAAATACCATTCAATAAGTCGTCATTAAAAGAAGTGAAGTTCCAGCCATTCACAGTAGAAGTTCCTAAGCAAAATAAATAAAATATCAAGCGTCAAATACAACCTTTGTATTTGACGCTTATTTTATGTTAGTTTATAGGAAGCAACTGAATGAAGGAGCGAACGGATTGAAGAGTTATACATACAAACAACCTGCGGCGATTGAGTCAACTGAGGCAATAGCAATACTAAATGATGCGGAGGAAATATCGTCTACTGTTCAACGCGTTTATTCGAATGGCTTGAAAAAGGCTTTTGACCGCACAATGGATTATCGCTATTTTGTACGTTTCGATGTAAGCGATGTCACTGGTCAGCCTCTTTTCACCTGTAAGAAGATGTCGCGTCGTGGTCGAGTGCATTTTAAAGGGAAGGATTTTGTTACAGGCAAAGAGTATATGATTGCTTATGATGGCTGGCAAATTATGATCCCTGATTTAATTATCACAGATGGCGTCCAAAAAATAACACTGAATAAGGAAATGGAAGACTGGTCAGTATTTTCTTTAGACGATCAACCTATTGCACGCTGGCAAGCTATTTTTCAAGAAACTCATTTCGAGATTACCTTGCAAATAGAAGACAACAGCCCGATACAGCATGAAGCCTTTTTTATTGCCATTGGACAGGCAGTGCTGTTTGTAGGAGCGTAAGATTTTGATAAATCTCAAAAAGTGTCAGATAAAACGAATAAGTTAGGCGATAAACTGAAATAGTTGAGTGATAAAACTAAAAATGGCACGTTTAACAACAACAGACCCTCTGCTACATAAGAGGGTCTTCTTTCGTCATTTCATTCGCTGGGTACATGCTTTTAAGTAATCCTTTTTTCGGTCTTCCTTTTTTAGAAAAAACTTTCAAAAATAAGTCATTATTGAAGGAATCTACCCATCTTTAATAGAAGGTCATATAGACACAATAATAAAGGGGTGATTCGTTGCGATTAACTAAAGGGATTTCAGGTTTTGATTCAGATCATTTGATCGAACAGGATATGCGTTCTTTCCAGTCGATGGTATATCATTTAGTGACAAGTGAACAACGAGCAAAAGCTTTACAATTTATTGATCAACCTCATTTTGTTTATATGCAAGCTGTGATTCAACTGGAAGATGATCGTTTGATGATTCTTCATCACAGGTTGATGCCTTATATTGCGTTTGCTAAATTCGATGAAGATCGCTTCCGTTTTTTAACAAAGGATCACTTACACAAATATTTTCCGATGCGTAAATGTCTTACTGCCGATACATTAAATACTTTGTTGACTCGAGATAAAGAGTTGCATAGCTTATCTGAAGTGGAATGGAAATACATTTCACACTTTGACAGTAAAACATTAGGAGATGTTATCTTTAATTATTGGGATTAATATTTAAATAGAAGGAACAGCTTGGTTTTAAGGCTGTTCTTTTTTGTGTCAAAAGACCTATTTTTATTTATTGGAGGTAGTCCGTCTGTCTATAATTTATAGATTGTATAATCCGCTAAAAATTACATAAAAATTAACTAGTTATTTCGTTTAATTCAGAAAAAATACCAAATCAATCCAAATTTGGCTTTGGAGTGTTAGATTATTAATGGTATGAAAATTTATGAGAATGCACATTATTGCATTGGAAAGTAAGGAGAATTTGAAATGAATTTTAAGTCAATTAGTAAAAGAATCGTTTTTTCCTTCAGCATTGTAGTAGCAGTAGTGGTTTTATACATTGGTTACAATTTTTATGCAGTTAACCAAAGCAACAGCGCAACTGAACAAATTATAGATGAAGATTTGCAATTACTGATTACTGATTATGAAGAAGCTCAAACGATTGGGCTAAGAATTGCGGCTGCTAGAGGATATGTACTTTCTGGTGATGAAAAGTATAAGAAAATTTTTGAAGATAATGTTAAGCGTGCTGATGACAATGAGAGAGTACGTTTAGCTGTATCAGAAAAAGGTGATTTCAACAAATTTGTGGAAATGGCTAAAGAATGGAGCAGTTATGTTGAAAAAGAAGTATTTACTGTTTACGATCAAGGCCAAACTGAACAAGCAATAAAAAATTTAGCAACTATGAGTGATGAGGCTACTGAAATACGTGAAGGCTTTGAGAGTTTAGCAGAGCACCGAAAGCAATCAATAAATGCGACTGGTGCAGACATTGTCAGCGCAGGAAAGACTAAGCAGTTTACAGGTATAGCCGTCGGTGTTGTGATTGTTTTTGTTTCCATCATGATTGCGTTGTTAACTGCTCGAATCATTTCAAGACCAATCATCGCTGTGACAAATCGTATGCAACGAATTACTGAAGGTGATTTAAGTGAGCCCGAACTTGTTGTGAAATCAAAAGATGAAGTGGGACAGCTTACAGCCGCGACAAATACGATGTCCGATATTTTGAACCGTCTATTAAAGCAAATTCAATCAGTATCTAATGACGTAGCTGCGCATAGTGAAGAGCTTATGCAATCAGCAACTGAGGTGAAAACGGGTACGGAACAAATTGTCGACACAGTCACTGAGATCGCGAGTGGCACAGAAGTGCAGGCAAGTAATGCATCAGATGTAGCAACAACAATGACAGAATTCACATTTAAAATGACAGATGTCAGTAATAGCAGTACGGATGTTCAACAATATTCCCAAAATGTCATGGCTTTAACGAAAGAGGGCCAAGGTTTAATGGACGCTTCAACTGAGCAAATGACATCCATCAATCATATTGTGAAAGATGCAGTTTATAAGGTGGATGAATTAAGTAAGCAAACACAGGAAATTTCAAAAATCGTGGCAGTGATTCAGGATATTGCTGCACAAACGAATTTACTGGCACTTAATGCAGCGATTGAAGCGGCTAGAGCTGGGGAGCAGGGTAAAGGATTTGCTGTTGTTGCAGATGAGGTTCGTAAACTCGCTGAACAAGTAGCAGTCTCAGTGGACG
>Ga0209025_1003512_pt1 | contig 14721 bp, 15 predicted proteins | sample AraplaMF_Col_mLB_FD_184256 | JGI IMG/M metagenome (GOLD analysis project Ga0209025, IMG submission 184256) | Arabidopsis root microbial communities from the University of North Carolina, USA - plate scrape MF_Col_mLB (SPAdes) (version 2) | ecosystem: Host-associated > Plants > Roots > Endosphere... | reverse complement strand
GATTAAAGCATTAACGAATGAAGGCGTGAAAGTAGGTGCGATTAAGCATCATGGGCACGGAGGATATCCGGAAGTGCCGCTGCAAAAAGATAGCGAACGTCATCGCCAAGCTGGAGCGATTGTCAGCGTGGTGGAAGGGGACGGATTATTATCTTTATCCGCTAAGGACGACTGGTCTTTAGAAAAAATCATTCGTTTGTATACATGTTTTGAAGCGGAAGTCATAATTGTTGAAGGCTATAAAAAAGAGCGATACCCGAAAGTCGTTTTACTTCGATCAGAGGAAGATGCTTCTTTATTAGAAAGTGTAGAAAATGTGATTGCTGTTATTACATGGAATAAGGCTCTAAAAACAGGGCAAGAACATTATCAAGTTTTTCATATAGCAGAAGATGAAAAGTATATAAATTGGTTTGTAAAAAGAATGAGGGATACAAAATGACAAATACGTATTTTGAAGTAGTGGATACACCGATTTCGATTGAAGAAGTAGCGCAGAAAGTTATTCAACGTGAATGCGGGGCTGTGACGACATTCATTGGTACAGTGCGCGAATTTACGAAAGGCCGCCGTACGCTTTACTTAGAATATGCTGCGTATCGTTCGATGGCTGAAAAGATGCTTGCCAAAATTGGGGAAGAAACGAAAGAAAAATGGCCGGGAACATATGTGGCAATTTCACATCGCATCGGCACATTGCAAATTTCTGATATTGCGGTAGTTGTTGCTGTAGCGACGCCGCACCGAAAAGCAGCATACGAGGCAAATGAGTACATTATGGAGCGCATTAAACAAATCGTTCCTATTTGGAAGAAAGAGTTTTGGGAAGACGGTGAGAACTGGATTGGCGATCAATTAGAGCAAACACCGTATCCAAACGGAGAACCAGGAAAGGAGAATGCAAAATGATTACAGTATTATTATTTGCTCACCTGCAAGAAGAAGCTGGAACACACCAATTACAAATGGATGTCCAAAACATTGCAGTAGCAGAGCTGAAGGAGCTTGTAACGAAAGACTACAATGTTTCCCTTTCAGAGCACACAATGGTAGCAATTAATGAAGAATATGCAAATGAAGACGATATGATTCAAGATGGTGATGTTGTTGCATTGATTCCACCAGTAAGCGGCGGGTGATTCTTTCCTGCCTAATCATGATAAAGTGAAACTTCCATCAGTGGGGGCTTTATCCCCCATTGATGGAAAGCTCTCACCAATCGGGCACATGCCAGCAGTTATCCTTCACCTATCTTCTTCGCTTCACTCAATCTTGAGGTGGAGGATTATTGCCCGCGAATAGCGGGAAAGAGCGTGATTAGGCAGGAGGGAAGCAATAGAAAATGTGAAATATTGAACAAAATAGGGGGAGAGACTGATGAAAAATCCGAATTTTCAGTTAGGGTTACAAACTTCAAATCTTATACTTGGCTTTATGGTATGGGTGATTTTATCTTCTTTAATGCCATTTATTAAAGCAGACATTACGTTAACAGCAGGACAGATTTCTCTTGTCACAGCAGTACCAGTTATTTTAGGTTCTATTCTTCGCATTCCAATTGGTTATTGGACCAATCGTTACGGAGCAAGAAAATTATTCTTTATTAGTTTTATTATTCTATTATTCCCGGTCTTTTATATTAGTATGGCAACATCGATGCTAGATTTAATTATTGGCGGTTTATTTGCTGGGGTTGGCGGAGCTGTATTCTCTGTAGGGGTAACATCTCTTCTGAAATACTATCCGAAAGAAAAGCATGGATTTGTAAACGGAATATACGGAATAGGAAATATAGGGACAGCGGTTACATCCTTTCTCGCACCAGTACTTGCAACTTCATTTGGCTGGAGAACAACGGTACAAATGTACTTAATCTTACTCGCTACATTTGCATTAGCAAACTTCCTGTTAGGAGATCGCAACGAGAAAAAGGTAAATACATCATTAACGGAACAAATTAAAGGTGTATATAAAAATGAAAAACTTTGGTTCTTATGTATTTTCTATTTCTTAACATTCGGTTCGTTCGTCGCATTTACAGTTTATTTACCGAACTTCCTTGTATCTCACTTTGGTTTAGCGAAAGTAGATGCTGGATTACGTACAGCCGGTTTTATCGCTTTAGCAACAATCATGCGTCCGATTGGGGGCTGGCTCGGCGACAAATTTAATCCATTTAAAATTTTAATCTTTGTCTTTACCGGTTTAACATTAGCAGGAATTATTTTATCATTCATGCCACAGATGAATGTATACACATTTGGTTGTTTATTAGTTGCTTTTTGCGCTGGTACTGGAAATGGAACAATCTTTAAACTTGTACCAATGTATTTCTCCAAGCAAGCTGGTATTGTAAATGGTCTTGTATCAGCACTTGGCGGACTTGGCGGTTTCTTCCCGCCATTAATCTTAACACTATTATTCCAACTAACAGGTCATTATGCAATTGGGTTTATGGCGTTATCAGAAGTAGCGCTTGCTTGTTTAGTTATTACTGTTTGGATGTATAGTCAAGAGAAGTTAGTTGCGATGTTACAACATAGATAGTAGAAGAGGGTGTCTCCAAGTTGCGATTTTGGAGACACCTTTTTTTATTTTTTAGGAGAGATTGTTCATGGAAGGCTCTCACCAATCGGGCTCTCCTTTCCAAAAAGCAGCAGGATACATGTGAGAGGAATTATCTCGATAGTATAAGCATACTAGTTTATAGAGTTTATCTTTATGCATAAGGGGAATGAAGAGAATGAACAGGGTAGGAAAAAATGATTTTGTTTCTGGTTTTGTGCCACATCATAACCATGGGTCAGTGGATTATACATCTGTTGTGGGAGGTCATGTCCATCAGTGTCTAGATATAACATCCCCGCCAATTCAGACACAGGAAGGAGGGCATATACATTATACAGAAGGATATGTTTTGTTCGAAGATGGACATACACACTATTACAAGGCGTACTCAGGACCAGCAATTCCAGTTGGAAATGGGATGCATGTTCATTATTACGATTTTTATACGACGGAAAATAATGGGCATAAACACCAGGTTAAGGGAGTGGATCAGCCCGCCCCAGGTGATAAATAAATTAGAATTATTATTTATGTTGGGATGAATAGAAAAAAATAAGATTATTTTTATAGCCAGACTGAACTTTTATTGCTGATATGTTTATATATATCTATTCATAAGAATAGAACTAGCATAGTATTTACTGGAGGGATTGAAAATGAATAGGATACATCCTGATACGGGTGTTACATCTGGAGTGTTTGTTGAACGATCATTAAATGAAATTCGTTTTTGGTCTAGAATCATGAAAGAGCATTCTTTATTTCTTCGATTGGGGTTTAGATGTGAGGATACGCAACTAATCCAAGAGGCTAATCAATTTTACCGATTGTTTGAACATATCGAACAAATTGCACATTCCTATACAAATCAAACAGATCCTGAGCAAATAAAAAGGTTTAATTCAGAAGTACAACAAGCTGCAACTAATATTTTCGGATTTAAACGAAAAATTCTAGGATTAATTCTCACATGTAAATTGCCAGGGCAAAATAATTTTCCACTGTTAGTTGATCATACAAGTAGGGAAGCTAATTATTTTAGAAATCGTTTAATTGAATTAAATGAAGGTAAATTGGATGCTCTTCCTGATGCTATTATTAAAGAAAATGTTTTCTTTTTAAGGATTATGGCAGACCATGCTAAATTTATTGGTCATCTTCTTGATCCATCAGAAAGAAAGCTTGTAGATATGGCCCGGAATTTTAGTAATGATTTTGATGAATTGATGTACCAAGCAATTGACTTAGAATCTATGAAACCACAATCTCAAACAGTTCCTCTTTTAGATCAATTTCTGGATCAAAATCGTGTGTCAGTCACATCTCTTCGGGACTTTAAGAAAACGGCACGTGATTTAATTGAGCAATGTAAAATAAAGAGTATCATTCACCCACTATTAGCAGACCATGTTTTCCGTGAAGCTGATAGATTCCTTGAAATAATTGATATGTTTGATGCTCATCTTACAAGCGCTAAATCACAATCTAGAATGTAATGAATCCTTTACTAGCGGATCATGTTTTAAGAAAAGCGAATCATTTCTTCTTTATGATTCACGTTTTAGAACAGCGATTAAAACAAAAATAAATGGAACAATCTGGACAGTAATCATATAGCTAAGATCTCTAGTTGTAATATGGATATTGAATCATACTCTACAAACCTTTATTATGAATATATTGGATGTTATGTATTATTTTAGGGTTTTTATTTTTTGACATATCAATCGCAGGATTTACGCTGGCTTTTATGTCAATTGTATATACATAGTAAAGGTGGATTTTCATGTTCTTTCAGAAATATAAAGGCTCAATTCTTGCAATAGCTGGTGCTGTTATTTACATGGTTACAACACTTTATTTTAAAGATTTGGAGTATGTATATAGAGTGTGTATCAAAATATCAGCAGGAATCATGATAATTATTGGAGGCATTATAATTGAGGAATCAAATCGCTTCTATAAAAAGCAGAGAGATAACAATGTATGATTGTTTAGAATGATACATGCAAAGTAGAGTGCCTGCCGAGTATAAGCTTGGAGGCGCTTTGTTTTTATAAGATAAAAAGAAATCAAATTTATCCTCATAAAAGGATTCAATCTGATTTCTTTTTTTATTTCTGTTATTCCCCTTCTCGCTGTGCCTTTCTTCGCAAGAACCAAGCTCCAAGGAGTGCAAGAGCTCCAGCGATTCCAGTTGTTTCAACAGCAGAACCTGTTTTTGGAAGTGACTGGGATTCTGTTGATTTGTTAACTTGACCTGTTCCATTTGTGTTACTGTTATTAGAACTGTTATTGTCACCGTTAGAATTTCCATTGTTACCGTTATTAGAATTGTTATTGCCACTGTTGGAATTTCCGTTATTACCATTATTCCCATTTCCATTGTTTGTATTATCTGTTTGTGAGAATACTAGTTTTGTTGCTTCACTTTCTAACCATTTATCAGTCTTTTTGTATCGAATGAGGGCTTTTTTGCCTTCTTCAACTGAAAGGTGTCCATCAATCACAAAGTTATTCCATGTTTTCCCTTCATCAAGAGAGTATTCCATATGCCCAGATACACCTAAAATCTTCTTGTTTTTCATATCAGCAAGGACAACTGGTGCATCTGGACGATCACTGTGAGCTGAGAATTGATAATCAAAAAAATAACCAAAAGCCTCTTGCCCATTATCAGGCTTAAAATTTTGTTGTAACAATTCAAGATGCTTTTTCGCAAATGGTCCATTTTTTAAATCAAATTTATTTTCTTCGATATTTAAATAAAAAAGTTTGGATGTGTTTAAATTAGGCAAATCAGTCAGTTTATTTTTATTTAATTGTACATTGCGAAGTATTGCGTTTGGATTGAATTGTATAGAAGAAAGTGCATTTTCTTCTGCAAAGAGATCGTGCAATGCGACATGATTTTCTAAGTTTAAATTTGTTAGGTTGTTGTTAGATACATCGAGTATTTCTAGTTTCGATTCTTTTGGTAAACGTAATTCTTTTATGCCATTATGTACAGCTGACAGAGCAGTTAATTTCGTTTGGTTAGATACATCTAATACAGCAATTTGATTGTTTTCTAAACCCAATGATTGTAGATCTTTATTTTCAGATAATGAAAGTGCGTTGAGCCCTAAGTTGCTTATAGCTAAGTGCTTCAGTTTCTTATTGTTTGATAGATCAATAGAAAGAGCAGATTTGGTTAATGCCTTGTTTACTTTATTATTTGCATACAAATTGAGATTTTCTAAATTTGGTAATAAGTGAAATCCTTGTAAGGAAGTGAATGTCCCCTCATTCGCAATTTCAAGCGTTGTTACTAGCTTTAATTCTTCTTCTGTTACTTTATCATTAGGTGTTTTTCCAAGCTCACTAGCAACTGCGCTGGCGATGGTTGCGTCAGGGAACATTTCTGCGATTGTTTGTTTTACTGGCGCTTGTGCTTGTTGGTTTGCTTCCTCTGTTAATTTTTCTTCTTTTGTAGGTGCTGTTTGCTGAGGTGTTGGTTTATTTTCTTGAGAAGGTGGAGCGGTTGTTTTGCTTTGTTCTTGTACAGGTTTCGTTTGTTCAGTTGGCTTTTGCTCTTGTACAGGTTTTGTTTGTTCAATTGATTGTTGTTGTTCGGACTTTGATTCTTGCTTTTGCGCAGTTTCAGAAGCATTCGTTTGTTTTGATTCAAGTTCTTTTTGATTTACAGTTTCTTTTTTTTCTTCTGAAATGACAGTCTTCGTTTCGTTCGTTTGAGCAAACGTACTCATAGGTTGCAGTAATAAAGATGTAGCTGCGACTGCTGGTAAAGCGTATTTTTTCTTCACTAGAAACCACCTCTGGATTTTGAATTTTAAAAAAACATCACAAGAAATTTATACCAAAAATTACAATAATAATCAATAAAATTAAATTTTTTGTAGGTTTTTCTGCTAATTTTGCTAGATGTATATAAGTCTTTTGTGCTACTTTATCTAACCCTAATGAGTGATTTTAAGAAGTATACAGCCATTTTATAATAGAAGTTGAAAGTATTCTAAAATGGATGGAGAGGGAATTGTATGGAAAAGTGGGTTCAATTTAGAATCGCAAGACCGACAGATAAATTTGAAGAAGTAATTCGATTTTACGAAGAAGGATTAGGGTTAAAACGTATAGGTGTGTTTCATAATCATGAAGGTTATGATGGAGTAATGTTTGGATTACCTGGTGTAGAATATCATTTAGAGTTTACAAGGCATGTAAGCGGAACTCCATGTCCTGCTCCGACAAAAGATAATTTACTTGTATTTTATATACCGGATAAAGTTAAAATTGAAAATGTAAATAATAGATTAAATACAATGGGATATTTTGAAGTTGAACCAGAAAATCCTTATTGGAAAGAAAAAGGAACTACAATAGAAGATCCCGATGGATGGAGAATTGTACTTATGAATACAGAGGGGTTACGCTCCAATAATTAAAGCTATAATCTCACTAATGAAATGAGAATTCTACGGCACGTCCCCTTAATTTTTATTCATAAAATAAAAAATCCTTAATACAATAAACCAATCCGTTCTTTTTCGAAAGGAGGGGTGGGAGATGAGCCGTACAATTAAAATTGATATTACAGACAAGGTAGTGGCGAAGTTTAAGACAGATTATTTGGAATTATACTCTAATAAATTTATGATTGGTAAATTTTATGTCTATACTGAAGAGAAGCGATATGTATTAGAAGATGGTTACTTATATGAAGATGGCAAGTTTTATCGCATCATTGATACACACCGAGATAACAGTCCAGCAGTAGAAGGTTGCGACTTAGGATGGTGTTAATGTGATTCGCGTAAAGATCTTTGATGAAAGTCATGAAAAGGATTTAGAAGAGGCAATCAATGTCTTTTTGAAAAAAATGGACGAAGAACAAATTGTAGATATTAAGTACCAAGTATCGGTTTCGAACAATGATGAAGAGAGTCAGATTTATTGTTTCTCTGCGATGGTTGTATATCGGTCTTAAATACAAAAAGACGGCTTCGTGTCGTCTTTTTTGTATGTAACTAATGATTGGTTTCACTTTATCGGCGGAAATCCCTCATATATCGGCGACTTTTCAAATATATCGACCACTTTTAGCGATATAAAGATTCTTCGACACAATATAAAGACACCTCGGCAAAACTCGACACAATACATCGAAGATACAATCCATCACGAGACGTTTAAATAGGCAGTGTATGAAAGAAAGTGTTGAGAGATTCTCAACACTTTCTTTTACAGTGCGGTGCCTTTTTGCTGCGGTGCAACTGTTTCTTGTTGTTTGGATTTTAAGCATATCCATGCAATAACTAAACTGATAACGGCTAATATAAATGTGCCGCTAAAGATAATATGAACACTAGAAGCGAGCACTTCTTGCGAACGCGCTGCAGTACTTCCGTGTTCTGAAGTTACTAAGTTTACATTTCCGTCTCCAGCGCTGTGGATCACTGTATTGAACATTGTTCCAAATACTGCTGCACCTAGCGTTTGACTAAATGTATTAATAAATGTATTTAAACCGACTGCTGTTCCGCGTTTATTCGCAGGGACAGAAGCTTGAATTGTGACCATAAAGATTGGTGTGATAAGTCCCATTCCAAGGCCAAACATCCCCATTGCAATGTAAATAAGAGATGGATGTGAATGAGTAGATAGTATGAATAATAAGAACGTTGAAGCCGATAAAATGCTGCTGCCAAGTAAAATAATTTGTTTTGTTTGTAAACGGCCAACTAAGTTACCAGACATCATCGCACCAACTGTCCAAACTACAGGAATTGGCATTAAAATCATACCAGCTTCCGTTGCATTTTTTCCTAATACCCCTTGTGTCCAAATTGGAAGGTACATTGTAATACTAATAATCATCGCACCAGCAATTAATGTTAATACGTTTACGATAGATACAGTTCGGTTAGAGAACAACTCTAACGGAATTAATGGTTCTGGTGATTTTTTTTCTACAAGTAAGAAAAGAATAAATGCGATAACGGCAAATACTAGCAGACCGATAATTGTGATATCGCCCCAGTTTTGCTGCTGACTTCCTGTTAGTAGTGCATAAAGTAAGGCAATCGTACTAAGTGAGAAGATCATCGCACCTGGATAATCGATATGATGTTTTGCTGGTTTGATAGATTCTTTATAAGAAATCGCAATCATTGCACAAGCAAAGATTCCAAATGGAATGTTTAAGAAAAAGATATAACGCCAAGATAGTGAATCAACTAAAAATCCGCCAACTAACGGTCCGACAACACCAGATACACCCCAAACAGCGCTCAGCCAACCTTGTGCTTTTGCTCTGTCTTTTGCTTCGCTATATAAGTCACCGATAATTGTCATTGTAATTGGCATAACAGCACCTGCTCCTACTCCTTGCAGGGCGCGGAATAGAATTAATTGCTCCATCGATGTTGCAACGCCGCATAATGTCGAGCCGATTAAAAAGATGGCAGCTCCAGTTAATAGTACTTTTTTACGTCCAAATAAGTCGGCTAGCTTCCCGTAAATCGGTGTTGTGACTGCGGTTGCTAACATATAAATGGCATACACCCAGCTTACAAGTCCTACTCCTGAAAGTTCGCTTGTAATGCGAGGTACCGCTGTGCTAACAATCGTTCCTTCAACAGCAGAAAGAAACGTCATTAGCATTAAAGACATCATTACTTTTTTTCTCATCTGTTTTCCCCTTTAGCTTTTTTACAATTACAAATGAAAAGGAGACTATAATTAGGCTCCTTTTTTACTACTATATGGTAGCATTTTGACCAGCAGTCATTCCAGCAATTCGGCCTGTAACGAATGCGGAAGTAATATTATACCCGCCCGTATAGCCGTGAATATCAAGAATTTCTCCGCAGAAATATAAGCCGTTCATGAGTTTTGATGACATTTCTTTCGGATTAATTTCTTTCACCGACACACCGCCGCCTGTTACGAATGCTTTTTCAAGAGGCTGCGTTCCGTTTACGGTAAAGGTAAATCCTTTGAAGTCAGCAGCAAGAGCACGGATCTTTTCGTGAGAAATTTGTCCGCATTGCTGACTGCCGTCAATTTCATTTTTCTCTAATAGGAATAAGAAATAACGCTCAGGCACATAACCTTTCAGTACATTCTTTATTGCCTTTTTCGATTCTTCTTTCATTTGTTTCATCATGCGCTGGAAAAGTTGTTCGCCATGTTCTTCTGGCAACGCATCAATGCTCATTGTGACGTTGTTTGTTTTGAACTTTTTCATTGTTTTCAGGGCGAATTGACTACAGCGAAGAGCAGCTGGTCCAGACACACCAAAGTGAGTAAAGAGCATATCCATCTTATGAGAGATAACAGGTTTCCCTTTTGGATTTAATACGCTTAGTTCTACATCACGAAGCGCTATGCCTTGTAATGTACGGTCACGAATAAATGGTTCATTCGAAAGAAGTGGTACTTCCGTTGGGAATAGTTCTGTAATCGTATGCCCTGCTTTTTCCGCCCAAGCGTAGCCATCCCCAGTAGAGCCTGTATGCGGCACTGATTTCCCGCCAACGGCAATCACGACATGATTTGTTTCCAGCACTTCACCATTTTGCAGGATAACAGCTTTCGTTTGGCCATTTTCATACTCTACAGTTTTCACAGGAAGATTTGTCCGAATCGTTACGCGCAGTTCCTTTAAACGCGTGAGCAGTGCATCTACAACGGACTGTGCTTTATTTGATACAGGGAACATACGACCATGATCTTCTTCTTTTAATTTAACGCCCAGCTTTTCGAAAAACTGAATAATATCTTCATTATTAAAAATCGAAAAGGCGCTATATAAGAAACGACCATTTCCCGGAATATGTTTTACAATTTCATCGAGCGGCAGACGGTTCGTTACGTTGCAGCGTCCGCCGCCAGAAATCGCAAGCTTTCTTCCTAATTTGTCGCCCTTATCAAGAAGTAAAACGCGTGCACCTTCTTCAGCAGCACCGATCGCTGCCATTAAACCAGAAGGACCGCCACCAATGACAATTACATCATAATGCATATAAATCGACCTCATTTTCTTATTTTGCTGCATTCAAGAATATCATGTTTTCATAGAAAAGAAAAATGAAGGGATATACTGTTAAGAGGATAAAGTGTGATACAATACAAAGGTTGGAGTACAGGGTTTTGAATAATGTAGGAGGATTTTTTTATGTCCGATTCAAAATTTTTACGCGGAACGCTTATTGTGACGCTTGGGACATTTTTAGTAAAGTTCCTCGGCATGATTTATGTTTTTCCGTTTCATGCGTTAGTTGGCACAGAAGGCGGGGCGCTATACACGTATGGATATATTCCATATACAATCTTTTTAAGTATCGCAACGGCAGGGGTGCCGCTTGCAGTTTCGAAGTTTGTTTCGAAATATAATGCACTTGGAGATTATAAGACGAGCCGAAGAATGTTTCGCTCCGGTATGGTTATGATGATCATAAGCGGAATCCTTTCCTTTTTAGTCTTATATATGACAGCGCCGTTCTTTGCTGAGGCGATGCTAGGGAAGCAAAATTTACATAATAGCTTAGAAGATGTAACAATGATTATTCGTCTCGTTAGCTTTGCGCTTCTTGTAGTACCAGCGGCGAGTTTAATTCGCGGTTATTTTCAAGGATTCCAATCAATGGGACCAACGACCGTTTCACAAATTATTGAACAAATTATTCGGATTGTATTTTTACTTATAGGTAGTTTTATCGTTATAAAAGTAATGAAAGGTTCGGTCGCAACAGCAGTTGGGGTGGCGACATTTGCAGCGTTTGTTTCCGCTGTCGGAGCATTGGCTGTCCTCATTTGGTATTGGAGGAAGCGAAAGCATCATTTAGAGCAACACATTATCAATCAAACAGCACCAGAGTCAACCGTTAAAACAGTTGACTTATTTAAAGAACTGTTTGCGTATGCAATTCCTTATGTTGTGATTGGGTTAACGATTCCGCTTTATCAGCAAATTGACACGTTAACGTTTAATGCCATTATGCAAGCAATTGGACAAGGGGATATTGCAGAACGTGCTCTTGGTATTTTTACAATGTGGACACATAAGTTAATTATGATTCCAGTATCGCTTGCAACGGCGTATAGCTTAACGCTCGTACCGGCAATTACAAAATCGTTTACAGAAGGACAGTTCAGTTATTTGAAGCAGCAAATTACCCAAACGTTTCAAGTGAATATGTTTTTAACATTACCAGCAGTCATTGGAATTTCCACGTTAGCGTATCCAATTTATACCGCATTTTATGAAGCTGATCCGCTCGGCGGAAAAGTATTAATGTGGTATGCTCCAGTTGCGTTATTGTTTGCATTGTTCACAGTAACAGCAGCTATTTTGCAAGGGATTAACCAGCAAAAGCATGCGATCATTGCACTTGGCATAGGCGTTATTTTAAAATTCTTATGTAATGTGATGTTTATTCGTTATTTTGGAACGGTTGGTGCGGTCGTAGCAACAGGTGTAGCGTTCGCTGTATCCATTTGGTATACAAATAAACAAATTCAAAAATATGCGCAATTTTCATTTGCACTTGTGTATAAACGAACGTTTCAAATTGCAGTATTAACAGCTGTGATGGTTGTAGTTGTTAACATATTATTATGGATTCTTTCCTTTATGCTTCCATATGAGACAAGTCGATTTGCAGCATTAGTTGCAGTTTTCATTTGTGCAATGGGAGGAGCAGCTGTGTATGGATATTTAGCATTCCGTACCGGCGTAATAGAGCGAGTATTTGGCGGTGAATTTTTAAAGAAGATTCAGCGTAAACTTGGTGGTAGATTGAAGATAAAAACGAAAGGGGCGTAAATGGTGCGCCTCTCTTTTTCTAATTATATAAAGCAGGTGAAATGATGAGATTAGATAAGTTATTAGCAAACATGGGCTATGGTAGCCGTAAAGAAGTGAAAAAATTATTAAAAGATGGCGTTGTCAAAATAGATGGCGTATCAGTGAAAGATGCGAAATATCACGTGAACGTTGAAGAACAAGAAGTTATGATTCACGGTGAAGTAGTAGAGTATAAAGAATTCATATACTTAATGATGCATAAACCACAAGGTGTCATTTCGGCAACAGAAGATGACAATCATGAAACAGTTATCGATTTATTAGAAATGGAAGATGCGATTTTTGATCCATTCCCAGTTGGAAGACTCGATATTGATACAGAAGGTTTTCTGTTAATAACAAATGACGGAAAGCTAGCGCATCAACTTCTTTCTCCGAAAAAGCACGTGCCGAAAAAATACTTTGCAAGAGTAGCAGGGAAAGTGACAGAAGAAGATGTTGCAGCGTTCAAAAAAGGCGTTATTTTAGAAGATGGATATGAAACAAAGCCAGGTGATTTAACAATTCTACAAAGCGATGACGTGTCTGAAATTGAACTCGTTATTACAGAAGGAAAGTTTCATCAAGTAAAGCGCATGTTTGAAGCGGTTGGCAAAAAGGTTGTGTACTTAAAGCGTACAGAGATGGGGCCTTTAGTATTAGATGAGGAATTAGAGCTTGGGCAGTACCGTGAATTGACAGACGAAGAAGTAGAGATGTTGAAGTCTTGTCATACGCAAGTAGAAAGATAAGTTGAAAAACCGAAAAAACCTTTCTTTTTAAGGTGGGCGAGGGGTTCTGGCGATGCTTAGTAGCGGTCAGGGCCTTTTTTTGCCACTTGCGGTGTTAAAACAAAGGGATGAAGCGAGTGGGGGTTACTTTTTGTTTTCGTAAGCGGTGAATTAGAGGTTGAGGTATCGAGATGAAAAGGTATGCAACCCTCTTTTTTTGTCACCTGCTTTGTTAAAACAAAGAGAGAAAACAAGTGCAGGGCACGTTTTGTTTTAGTTGGCAGTGAATTATATCATAATCAAAAAGACCCCCATTCTTTTTATTAAGAATGGGGTATGTATATAATAAATCAAGTTATACTCATCACGAGGTCATTCTCACTTTCTTTCCTGTTGTTGTCCACTTGCCGCGGCAAGGGCTATACACGAGTTCATTAAATTGCAACACATTCAGATCGCGCTGTATCGTTCGCGGTGTGATCCCGAACTCATCTACAAGGTCTTGCGTCGTTACGGTGCCTTTCTCATTAATGTACATATAGATTGATTTAATACGTGTTAGCATACGAGTAGTTGTAGGTTTTATCAAAAAAACCACTCCTCTACAAGTTTTTTGACCCATTCAGGAAAGAAGGTCGTTATTTTCATTGTACTCCAGATGAAAAAAAACATGCTCTAACTTGCTCAATTTTTACGAAATTTTAACATATTCCCGAAAAAAGTCCCATTTTCAAGCGCGTGACGGACAGCAACCCAGAGGTAAGGGGGAATTTCGGTTAGGTATAGCATAAAGTAATTCTTGGCAAATACACGCATGTTTTGCCCATCCATATGAGGATGTAGTTTCCCTTCGCCAATGTTTGTAGGTGTTGGCAACTTCTTATATGAAGGCTTGTGGTTGACCGTTCTTTCCCAATCAGAACTGTTACAGAGCCACCATAGAGCCAAGAACTAGGGAATCATTCACCTACAAACGGAGTCCACGAAAGACTTAGGCTAGACAACCAGGGCTTATTTCAAGCCCCCACTTCAAACCGGGTTAGCGTTTAAGTGGTGGGTAGTTGACCATCTGCTAGAGTCTATAGAAAGAAAGTTGTTGACATTCTGTTTCTCTTTACCAACTATCTTATAAATTTCTACGTAAAACGTCAAATTCCTGCAAATAATTTAATAAAAATAAGAAAAAACTAATTTTAATAATCTGAAATATTATAATTGTTCGTTATTGAACTTGAGCTTGCTAGCATAAAAAGAGATCGTTTGCTATGATGAAAAAGAGAATATAGAAGAGGGTGAAAGTATGACAAATATAAATTGGATGCAAGAAGTAGAGAAACGAAAAGATGCTCTAATCCATGATGTACAGCAATTTTTACAAATTAAAAGTGTATGGGAAGAAGAAACGGCAAAAGAAGGTGCACCGTTTGGAGAAGGTGTAGCAAATGCATTATCTTTCATGCTAGATAAGGGAGAGTCTGACCGATTTCTTTCGAAAAATTTAGAGGGATATGCAGGGCATTTAGAAATGGGACAAGGAGAAGAAATCGTTGGTATTTTATGTCACGTCGATGT
>Ga0209025_1003511_pt1 | contig 14735 bp, 14 predicted proteins | sample AraplaMF_Col_mLB_FD_184256 | JGI IMG/M metagenome (GOLD analysis project Ga0209025, IMG submission 184256) | Arabidopsis root microbial communities from the University of North Carolina, USA - plate scrape MF_Col_mLB (SPAdes) (version 2) | ecosystem: Host-associated > Plants > Roots > Endosphere... | reverse complement strand
CAGTTATTCGTGATAACCATAAAGAGCGCACAATTGGTTACATCGATTCAGGTGTAGAACAGGGCGCTACGTTAGTTCGTGATGGACGCGAAGATACAGCTGTAAAAGGAGCTGGTTACTTCGTTGGACCAACAATTTTTGACCATGTTACAAAAGAAATGAAAATCTGGCAAGATGAGATTTTTGCTCCTGTTTTATCTATTGTTCGTGTGAAATCATTGGATGAAGCGATTGAAATTGCTAATGAGTCTCGTTTTGCAAATGGAGCTTGCATTTATACAGATAGCGGGGCAAGTGTACGTCAATTCCGTGAAACAATTGAATCAGGCATGTTAGGTGTGAATGTTGGGGTTCCAGCACCGATGGCATTCTTCCCGTTCTCTGGCTGGAAAGATTCTTTCTATGGAGATCTTCATGCGAACGGTACTGACGGCGTTGAGTTTTATACTAGAAAGAAAATGCTTACATCTCGTTGGGAAAAGTAATCATGAAGAGAGAAGTAGAATCTCTCTAGGTGCTTGGAAGCGAAAGTAACGAAGGTAGTAAAACATAAGAAGGAAGTATTAGGAGTCTATCAAATTCCTAATACTCCTTTTTCATATGCAGAATGACTGTTAGAGATAGAAAGGAGCAAATCGTATGCAAACTGTTAGAATGACGACGGCGCAAGCATTGGTGAAATTTTTGAATCAGCAATACGTAGAGTTTGATGGAAAGCAACAAAAGTTTATTAAGGGAATCTTTACGATTTTTGGTCATGGGAATGTAGTAGGCCTAGGTCAAGCTTTAGAAGAAGATGCAGGAGAATTAGAAGTATATCAAGGGAGAAATGAACAAGGAATGGCAAATGCTGCGATGGCTTTTGCAAAACAAAAACATAGAAAACAAATTATGGCATGTACTTCTTCTGTTGGTCCTGGATCAGCAAATATGATTACTTCTGCAGCAACAGCTTCTGCAAATAATATTCCCGTTTTATTACTTCCAGGAGATGTATTTGCAACGAGACAACCCGATCCTGTTCTTCAACAAATTGAACAAACACATGACTTATCTATTTCCACAAATGATGCTTTTCGTGCAGTAAGTAAGTACTGGGACAGGATAAATCGTCCTGAACAATTGATGACAGCTATGATTCAAGCGATGCGTGTTTTAACGAATCCAGCAGATACAGGGGCTGTAACGATTTGTTTACCACAAGATGTCCAAGGGGAAGCATGGGATTTTCCAAGTTACTTCTTCCAAAAGCGTGTTCACCGAATTGAACGTCGTCTACCTACAAAAGCCAGCTTAGCGGGTGCAGTGGAAATGATTAAGAGAAAGAAAAAGCCAGTTATGATTTGCGGTGGTGGTGTAAGATACGCAGAAGCGGCAGAAGAGCTAAAACGGTTTGCTGAAACATTCCACATTCCATTTGGAGAAACACAAGCTGGAAAAAGTGCAATTGAAAGTAGTCACCCATATAATCTTGGCGGCATTGGAGTAACTGGAAATATAGCAGCTAATACAATTGCAAAGGAAGCGGATCTTGTTATTGGAATCGGGACGAGATTTACGGATTTTACAACGGCATCTAAACAATTATTTCAAAATGAGGAAGTTGAGTTTTTAAACATCAATATTTCAGAATTCCATGCGAATAAGCTGGATGCATTAAAGATTATAGCAGATGCGAAAGAAGCGCTTCTTGCTCTAATAGATGAACTGCAAGTAATTGATTATCGATCTAGTTATACAGTAGAAATTGGTGATGCAAAAGAGGCTTGGGAAACAGAATTAGCACGTCTACATAATATTCGCTTTACAGATCAAGAGTTCACACCAGAAGTCGAAGGTCATTTCGATGAAAATTTAAATGAGTATGTAGATGCACTTGGTACACATTTAACACAGACCGCAGTCATTGGACAAATCAATACATTACTCGATGAAGATGCAATTATCGTTGGAGCGGCAGGAAGTCTTCCAGGTGATTTACAAAGAATGTGGACATCAAGAAAACCAAATACATATCACATGGAGTATGGATACTCTTGCATGGGGTATGAGGTTGCGGGCGCACTAGGTGCAAAGCTAGCTGAACCATCGAAGGAAGTATATGCAATGGTAGGGGATGGTAGTTACCAGATGCTTCATTCTGAGCTTGTCACAAGTCTTCAAGAAAACAAAAAAATTAATATCTTATTGTTTGATAACTCCGGATTTGGTTGCATTAATAACTTACAAATGGGCAATGGAATGGGGAGCTTTGGAACAGAGTTTCGCTACCGAAACCAGGAAACTCGTAAATTAGATGGGGCAATTATGAAAATTGATTTTGCAGCTAGCGCAGCTGGATATGGTGTGAAAACATATCATGTTACATCACTAGAACAATTACGAGAAGCGCTTATAGATGCGAAAAAACAAACAGTTTCTACATTAATTGATATTAAAGTATTACCAAAAACAATGACAAATGGATACGAGTCATGGTGGCATGTAGGTATTGCCGAAGTATCTAAAAGTCAAAGTGTACAAGCTGCGTACGAGAGTAAAGTAAGTAACTTGCAACAGGCAAGGTCTTATTAGATTAGGGCACAAAGAGAGCTTTTTATCTACATGCATATGGTTTAAGAAGCTCTCTTTTTAAAGAATAGATAAGAGAAGTTGGCGAAATTCTATCACATTTTAATAAGAGGAGAGACAAGGGGATGTTTAAAGAAAATACAATTAAGCTTGGAATTGCACCAATTGCTTGGACAAATGATGATATGCCGGAGCTAGGGGCAGAAAATACGTTTGAACAATGTATTAGTGAGATGGCACTAGCTGGATTTAATGGAAGTGAAGTAGGGAATAAATATCCGAGAAATACGGTTGTATTAAAAAAATCTTTGGAATTACGAAACTTGGAGATTGCAAGTGCATGGTTTAGTACGTTTTTAACAACGAAGCCGATTGAAGAGACGGTAGAAGAATTTATTAAGCATAGGGATTTCTTGCATGACATGGGTGCAAAAGTCATCGTTGTATCAGAGCAAGGGCATAGTATTCAAGGGTTAATGGATGTACCACTATTTAAAAATAAACCTGTTTTTACAGAAGAAGAGTGGGATAAGCTTGCGGATGGATTACATCACCTCGGTAAATTAGCTCAGGAAAAGGGGCTACATATTGTATACCATCACCATATGGGTACGGGTGTTCAAACAACGGCAGAAATTGAAAAGTTAATGGACATGACTGATTCAGCACTTGTATCTCTGCTTTTTGATACAGGTCATCTTGTTTTTTCAGGAGAAGAGCCACTTTATATTTTGAAGAAATATTTACCTCGTATTAAACACGTACATTTAAAAGATATTCGTCAAGAAGTAGTAGATGCTGTAAAGGAAAATGAATTGAGCTTCTTACAGGCAGTGAAGAATGGGGCATTTACAGTTCCCGGGGATGGTGTAATTGAATTTGATGAAGTGTTTACTATCCTTGCAAACTCTAATTATCAAGGGTGGTTTGTGGTAGAAGCAGAGCAAGATCCAGCTTTAGCGAATCCTTTTGAATACGCATTAAAAGCCCGAAAATTTATACAAGAAAAAGCCGGTCTGTAATTTAAGCATTTTAAGATTATCCCTAAGAAAATGGTAGGGTAATCAACATGTATTCTTATAAAAGGGGTAAAAAGACGTGAAGGTTGGTTTTACATGTAATAAATAATATTGAAATAGGAGAGTATGTAATGCCATTAGTTCAAATGAAAGATATTTTAATGAAAGCAAATCAAGAGAATTATGGGGTTGGGGCTTTCAGTGTCGCGAATATGGAAATGGTAATGGGAGCTATTAAAGCAGCTGAAGAGTTAAGTTCACCGCTTATTCTACAAATTGCGGAAGTTCGTTTGAATCATTCGCCAATTCATATGATTGGTCCTTTGATGGTAGCTGCAGCGAAAAAAACAACTGTTCCAGTAGCAGTTCACTTTGATCACGGTATGACATTTGAAAAGATTCAAGAGACGTTAGAAATTGGTTTTAGTTCGGTTATGTTTGATGGCTCTCACTATCCGTTAGAAGAGAATATCCAAAAGACAAAAGAAATTGTAGAACTTGCGAAACAGTATGGAGCGACGGTAGAAGCTGAGATTGGTAGAGTTGGTGGTAGTGAGGACGGATCAGAAGATATTGAAATGTTGCTGACAAGCACTATAGAAGCAAAACGATTTGCTGAAGAGACAGACGTAGATGCGTTAGCTGTTGCAATTGGAAATGCGCATGGTATGTACAATGGCGATCCTAATTTACGATTAGACCGCCTACGAGAGATTAATGAGGTAGTCCATATCCCACTCGTTTTACATGGCGGCTCTGGCATTAGTCCAGAGGATTTCAAGCTATGTATTCAACATGGTGTTCGAAAAATTAATGTAGCAACAGCCACATTTCAGAATATAATTACTGCGGTTAACACTGCCGTCCTAAATAATCCGTATTCAGATTACTTTACGTACCACCAGAATGTTATTGAGGCCGCATATGAAAACGTTAAAAGTCATATGCAAATATTCGGAAGTGAAAACAGAGCATAATCAGAAAAGCTTTCTTCATTGATAGTTAGAAGAAACTCGGAATGTAGTGAACTGACAAAAGTAGAGAATGATTGAGTAGCTATTTTATAAAAGGAGGAGAAAGCCATGTTAGGAAAATTAGGTGAATTAAATGAAGGATATAATGTATTAACAGAAATGAACAGGCAATGCAGTGATATGTTAATGGATATAGGCATATATAAGATGTCTAATGGAAAAGAAGAATTGCTATTTGATGATAAAAATGAAACGGCAGTACTTTTACTAGAAGGTGCAATACGTTTAGAGTGGGAAGGGAAGGAACAAGTTATTCAAAGGCAGTCTGTGTTTGAAGAAAACCCTTGGTGTTTACATGTATCTAAAAATGTGAAGGTTACAATTACTGCTCTTTCAGATAGTGAAGTGCTTGTTCAAAAAACGGATAATGATCAAGAATTTGCTTCTAAGTTATATACTCCAAATGAGTGTCAAAGTGTTGTAGCTGGAGATGGAGTATGGGAGGGAACAGCACAGCGTGTTATTCGTACGATTTTTGACTATAACAATGCTGCATATTCTAATATGGTAGTAGGCGAGGTTATTTCTTATCCTGGGAGATGGTCTAGTTATCCACCACATCACCATGACCAGCCAGAGGTATATTATTATCGCTTTAACAAACCACAGGGATTTGGATGTGCAATGGTTGGTGAGGATGCATATCGCGTTGTACATAATAGCTTTATTACAATTCCGGGTGAGCTAGACCATCCACAAGCAACAGCGCCTGGATATGCCATGTATTTTTGTTGGATGATTCGACATCTTGAGAATAATCCTTGGAATGATCGTATCATGGAGGAAGAACACAAGTGGTTATTAGAACCAAACGCGAAAATTTGGCCAGAAAAGGAATAGACAAAAATAAAAACGAGCAATCCTATTCATAGTGATAAGGTGCTCGTTTTTTTATTTGTAAGTGGAAAGGAAAATCCCTCTTACTGTTATCTCCGGATTATTGTCCTGCGAATATTTAAAGAAGGAGAATTCTTTCAGAAATTATGTAAAATAAATCTTTTATTTTGGTCTGTGTTTTTGACTTGTTAGTTATTTATTTTTTGTTTGTTGTTCTATCTACATCTGAAGTGGGTAAGTCTGTGTCGTATAGGTCTTGGTTAATATCTTTATTGTTAACATTATTGTTTGGATTATGTTCCACTTGAGATGATGTTTCTTGCATTTGTTCTTGTTCCTTACTAGGGGTATTCAGAGCATCCGGTGGGATGCGATTCATCTGTTCGCTTACTAGATTTTCTTTATCCATATAATACAGCTCCTTTTTGAGATGAGATTAAAAACAATGGAATTATGAATAGACACTTCGATATTTTGAGCCTTTGAATGGTATTATATACAAACTTATATTGCAAAGATTACTTTTTTTCGTTTCGGTATAAGTTTTGTTGTTAAATTGTACGAACAACAACACATATGATAACTATAGGTAGTGAAGGATAATATTTTTTCATAGAGAATATTGCTAGAGTAGGAATTAATCTATTTTGCTTTTTGATGAAAGGGGAATTCTCATGAATACATTTGTAAATGACAAGTTTTATGAAACGCGAAATCATTTATTTGAGGAAATTACTTTGTTAAGTGATACTCAATTTAATAGGAAACCAGATAAGGATAAATGGAGTATAGCACAAGTATGTCATCACTTAGTGTTATTAGATGAAAGGGTTATAAAGGTCATTTCATCTGGATTAAAAAAGATGGATAGTACACAAAATGAGCGTAAAGAAATTCAATCTATATTATTAGATAGATCAATAAAATTTATAGCCCCAGAAATGATTGAACCAAGCATAGAGCCATTTGAGGTGCAGCAAATGGTGGATTTGTTAAACGAATCGAGAAAACAACTAATGCGTTTCCTAAGTACAATAGAAGATGAATCTATATTGGTGAAAAAATCAGTGATGCATCCAGCTCTTGGAGAATTACTTCTTGATCAGTGGATAGAACTGATCTATTTGCATGAACAGCGTCATATAGAACAAATCAAGGAAATAAAATTACTTTGTAAAGTTGGAATGTAAAGATCATTGTCTATTTTTAGTGAAATGTATGCTATTAAATTATATAAAAAAGAATTGCAATAATTTATATACCAAAAAGTAGTGTAAAATCGCTACTTTTTTTATTGTTCCTAATTATTAATAGAAAGCGTTTTGTGACGTCTTTACACATAAAATACAAATTTGTTAGTATGCATTTTTATTTTTGTAACAGAATCACCTGCAAAATTTCTTTTTGTAGTTGAAGTTTTCCGAATAATAAGTTACATTTTTAAAGTTCAAGCAACTATATGACAGTACAAAAGGGGAGAAATATTGTTATTATGCAAAAAATGAAATGGAAGAACTATTTATGTTATTTGGTTATTTTTATACTTCTTGGAACAGCAGTAACAGTCAAACCATCTATCTCGAAAGCTGAGGAATCTGATGTTAATATTACACTGTTAGGTACTGCAGATATTCATGGTAGATTTATGCCTTGGGATTATGCGCTTGATGGTGCAAATACGAGTGGAAGTTTAACACAGCTTTATACGGTTATAAAGAAAGTACGTCAAGAAAATCCAAATACAATATTAGTAGATGCTGGGGATACAATTCAAGGAAACTCAGTAGAATTATTCAATGATCAACCGCAATCGCCAATGATGGTAGCGATGAATGCAATGGGATATGATGCTTGGGCATTTGGAAATCATGAATTTAACTTTGGATTAGATACATTGAAAAAAGTTAGTGAGCAATATAAGGGCAAGACATTGGCAGGAAATATTTATAAGGAAAATGGAGAGCGTTTTCTTCCTGCATATACAATTGTTGAAAAAGGTGGAATTAAAGTCGGGATTATTGGTATGAATACACCGATGATTAGTGATTTTGAAAAAGGGACAGATCATTTGGATGGATTGGTAGTGAAAAATCCAGTAGAAGAGACAAAAAAGGCAATTAAAGAATTAGAGGGTAAAGTAGATGTAATGGTAGGGGTTATGCATATGGGACTAGAAAATGAGAATGGGATTCCTGGTACTGGGGTTCAAGATATTGCGAATGCTTGTCCGGAACTAAGCGCTATTTTTGCAGCTCATATGCATAAACTTGTTAAAAAAGAAGTTGTAAATGGTGTCATTATTACAGAACCAGATAAATATGGAACACATATCTCACGTATTGACCTTAATTTTACAAAGCAAGATGGAAAGCTGGTTCTAAAAGATAAAACTGCTACAGCTATACCTGTAAAAAATACTGATGGAACAACAGTAGTATCTGATCCTACACTTGAAGACACACTGACACCTTTTCATGAGTATGCGAGGGGTGATGCAAATGTTGTAGTCGCTCAATTAAAGGGTAGAAATCTTGTTCCTGAAAATGAAATAAAGGGTATTCCAAGTGTGCAGATTCAAGAGACACCTTTGTCAGATTTCTTTCATGAGGTCATGCTCTATTACAGCAAAGCAGATGTAGTAGCCCATCAAATTGATAACGATAATGCCCGTTTGGATGTAGGTCCTATTAAGAAAAAAGATATTGCATATAATTATCAATATGCTTTGGGTGAAATTACGGTATATAAGGTAACTGGGAAAGACTTAAAAGACTATATGGAATGGGCAGCAGGGTACTTTAATTCATCTCGTCCTGGAGATGTAACAGTTAGTTTTGATAAAACCCGTCGTGCGTCTAAATACAGTACGAATGATTTCTTTGGAGGCGTAAAATACGAAATTGACTTAACAAAACCATATGGAAGTAGAATTACAAATTTACGTTCTATTCGTACAAATAAACCAATCAAAACGAACGATGTTATGACGCTGGGAATGAATGCATATAGAATGGAGGCTCTTCAGGCAAAAGGTGGAGCTTTAGAGGGGCGTAAGTTTGAACAAATTTGGTCATCTAAACAAGAGAATGCATTCGGGGAAACTGGTGGAACCATTCGTAACCTTGCTATTACATATTTAAAAGAGGTAAAGAATGGTGTATACACACCAAAAGTTATGCATAATTGGAAAATTACTGGCGTGAATACACATTCTTCAGAGCATAAGGCTGTAGTGGATCTTGTAAATAAAGGGATTTTAGAAATTCCAAAAACTGAAGATGGAAAATATACAAATATAGCCTCTATAAATACTAAAGATTCAATTACAAAAGAAGAGATTGTAGCACTCTCACAAAAAGCAAATATTAATCCAAATCAGTTTAAGCATATAAAAACGAAAGGTGAATTTTATAAAAAACTTAGTAGAATTGTAAAAAAAATATAAGAAACATGACTCTAGTGCAAAAAAGTTATAACTAGAAATTTAAATATATACGCAAAAAAGAGCACTCCTATACATGGCGATAGGATGCTCTTTTTTATGTTAAGAAAATCTTGTCTACTTTTAGTCTATCACCCTACGCACAATTATAGTAACGTGAATAGTCCGAAACAAACCTGTTTCGGACTGGGGGTTCAATATTTTATCCACTTTATTCAACCTTTTTTGTATTTGTAGTATGAATTTTCTGTCTTTTTAAGTGAGAAAACTGGATTACGTTAATTAATAGATACTCCACCAGAGACACTCAGTTTTGTTGGTGCTGGCGTATCTCCACCATTAAATGAAGAGTGTTGTGATACATTTAAACTAATCATGCTACATGCTAATGTACTTACTATTATCGTACTGAATAACACTTTTTTTATTTTTTTCATTACTTTAACGCTCCTTTTCTTAAATGTTTCTTATCAGCATTATTGCTAATATAGAAATACTTGCTCGCTTTAACATGATTATTTGCCTCGTAAAATTGTAGTGCTAAAATCTCTGCATATTCTTTTACACAATCCCACATTTCCTCTTTTTCAAAATAAGAAATGGCATCAGTAACTACTTTTTCTAGTTTAATTCTAGGCAGTTCTGTAATTAGTTCATTTAAAACTGCGAAACGGTGTTTATATTCCTCATTTCCTGATTCATTTGTATATTTCATTCCTTGCTCGATATATGCTCTTGCTGTTTCAATGCCTTCTAACTTATAATATGCTCTTGCTAAGACAAATAATGCTTTAAAATGGTTCGGTATGGTATTTATAATTTCAGAACTCTGTCTAATCGCCAATGGATATAAATCTTGAATATTATATAACCAGCCTAAATTGGATCGTACTCGTAATAATAATTGTTCTTCATCATACTTCTTAAAAATATCAATAACCATATTGAGACATTCTTCCGCTCTTTCAAATTCTCTTAGATCTATACAAGCCAGTCCATATACATTGTCGCATAAAGCAATATTAATTTTATAGCCTACATGATTCAAATATATTTCTTTGGCTTTTACTGCATGTTGAATCGCTTCAAATGGTTGATAAGATTGATAACAGTATGTTGAAAATCTATACTCAAACTCAGCTTTTTCTATTTCGTCAGGTATATCTTTTAAAAGTCCTTCCGCCTTTTCATAGTATGTTTTTGCCTCAGTATAATTTGCTATAATTGTAGAGTGGATTGCCTTAAAGAAATAATAATAGTAAGCTAAAAATGAAAATTCATCTTTAATATGAGGTAGTTTTTCTATTTGATTAAAAGAATCTTTTGTAATACTCATTCCATCTACCAAAACTTTATATCTAAAATTCAGCAGGGAATAATAGAATGATACATATTGGTCTGTTTCTATTTCTTTTAAACTTTCTTTTACTTTTAGATATGTTTGTTTTGCTTCTACTACATGATATAAACGAATTTCTTCATACCATTCATGTAATAATTCCATCAATTGTTTATTACTTTTTTCTTGAACAGTCATAATATCCCCCATTTCTCTGTAAAGGCTTATTCTGATAATAACAGGAATTCGATAAATTAAATTTAATCACGATTTTTTTCATGAATATACATAATATTCTGAATTAAAGAGTTGTCCATGTTTTTAAATTTGAAAAGTATAGGTAAGGTAGTACAAGTTTCGTTAATGTATTTTTTGATTTTTTTACAGTTTTCTATTAAATACTTCTTATGAGAGGGAGCGTAGGTTTTTGATAAGTATCATAGGAAGTGTAACTTTTCATAAAATGTAGGTTTATACTTCCGCTAAGTAATTATCATAATGAGAGTATATAGATGTATCAAACGAAACTTCTACTTAATCAAATATGATTTAATACTTTCTTAGTTTTGGTTAGGGATATTTATATACTTTAAAGTAAAGAGCTTTATTTTATAAAGGGGGGGAATTTTGGGGTTTATAACTCAGGATCTTTTAATCTAAATTTATTTTAAGTGTTGAAAGATTTGTAAAAAATACTTTACGAATTGTAAGAAATAAATTACAATTTTTCTAAGAGGTGTTCCTATTGTTACATAATAGAATTGTAGTTTGTCGAGCAGAAAAAGGTTGGACTCAAGAAGAATTGGCAAAAAGGGTTGGTGTTAGTCGACAAACTATCGCTACTCTTGAAAAGAATAAATATAATCCTTCTCTAATTCTTGCCTTTAAAATCGCAAATGTATTTGAAAAGTCAATAACTGACGTGTTTGATTATCAGGAGGAGTGAGTCATATGTTGTGGTTAAAAATTTTATTTTTAGTTGTAATATTCATTAGTCAGATGTACGTAATACAATTTCAGTCCAGTGATGAAGCAAAAGACGAAAGAGGGAGAGAAATTCAATATAAAACAAATAATGTGTTGTACAATATCTTATCTGTAGGTATCATTGCCATTTTTATTTTTCAATCAGTAGAAATAATTTCTTTAGAATTTCTACCTGATTTATTGTTATATTTTGTGCTTTCATTAAGTGTACTTGGCAGTCTTATTATATTTATCAATAGACACAGCAAAAATTACTAATATAGTGTATTTGGATTATGATGAAGGTAGAATGATACCGATGTACAAACTGTATTAGAACGGAGATTTATATGGCAGAGGTAGAGTAAGGGGACTTTCAGAATTGAAAAGTATGAATGTTGTGTAAAAGCAATGCAAATTGTTGAAAATATAAAAAATGTATAGTAAATTGAGGGTGTATGCTAGATTATAATGAGCAAGAAGTCGGGTGGTTCTGATTCTTGTTGATTGATAGGTCGTAAGATCATAAAAAGTCTTGGTTTGGTCGCCAAGGTTTTTTTCATGCTGTATTCAGGCATAAAAACCTTGTATATCTCGAATAATTTTTCAAGCTGCAGCACGGGCTTTGTTTTTTCAATTGTAAAAAACATATTTGACTTACATGTTGGGAAGTATGGTGTAACTAATACAGAGAATGGGGTAATGTTCTACTTTGCTTAGAAAAATGGGGTATAAAGTAGTAAGATGTGATAGAAGTGATAAAGTATTGAAATATTAAAGGGGATTTATATTCATATAGAGTATTTAAAAAAGGTGTAAAGTCAATTCCATGGCTTCGCACCTTTTTATTTAACTTGGACTTGTTTAATCCCGTTAGCTTGTTCATTTTTAAGCGTTTATTGCGTTTAAAATTGAAATCTTATTTGTCGTAAATAGTACATAATTTTGTTTTACCGTTTTGATTAAAATACGATCCGTTGTTCCATATGCATTGCCAATACGGATTGCACTAGTCTCTTCAACACCCGCATAGGTAGCATCTTCAGTAACCTCAATTACATCACTTAATGGAATGGTAATCTCCGCCAATTGCCATGAAATTATTAACTCTTCTTTTGTTTTTTTACATCAATACCTAGCATTATACCAAGACCTTTCTATAATAGAATGCTACAGTTCTAATCTTATTATACGAATTTTTAGATTATTTTTCCGTATGTAGGAATAGAATTGGTTTCTGCGTGTTAGTATCTTTAGCGTATCGAACGAAAAGGAGGATATACTCTCTTTCTGTTAAGAAATATGTTAAGAACAAAAGTTAACTTCAAATTAATATGAATTTGATATGGTTGTAGTATTATAAACGAGAAATATTAAGAGTGGCAGGAAGGAAATGAATAATGAGAATTAAATTAGTAGGGATTTTTACTTGTATGATTGTGATACTTGGTATCTTTATCGTTTATACCAATCAATCTATTGGTAAAGAACCCAAAAAAACAAACTATGAAACTCATGAAAACTCCATAAATAGAGAGAAAAATGGTACTTCAAATAACATAGCAAGTTCTTTTGCTAGTGTACAAGCTGTAGTTAATAAAGAATATGGATTGCATGAAGACTTTAAACCGGAAGATTTAGTTGTACCAAATGTACCATTCTCATTCAGTGGAACGCTAGAAAAGAGTTACCTTCGTAAAGAGGCAGCAGAAGCACTAGAAAGGTTATTTAATTTAGCAAAGAAAGAAGGAATCCAGTTGAATGCTGTTTCTGGGTTTCGCTCCTATGATTATCAAAAAAAACTGTATGCAAACAACGTGAAAAGAAAAGGACAAGAGCATACGGATCGCTTCTCGGCAAACCCTGGACATAGTGAACATCAAACAGGATTAACGATGGATGTTTCTTCTAAAAGTGCAAATAATGAGCTAGAGTTAACCTTTGCGAATACGAAAGAAGGAAAATGGCTGAAAGAAAATGCGCATCGTGCAGGTTTTATTATTCGTTATCCAAAAGGTAAAGAGAGTATTACTGGATATGCATATGAACCGTGGCATATTCGCTATGTAGGAGATATTGCTGAAAGTATATATAAGAAAAAATTGACTTTAGAAGAATATATGAATCTGTGAAAATAGAATTAAAGAATTAAATTGGCTAGCGATAGCGGTAAGATTGTAAAAGATAGGGGTATGAAATAAGATATTTCTTAATGTTTTTAAAGGGTATGCCATGGAATTGTAAACGATACTACTATTGTAGAGATGAAAGATAGCGAGTAATATCTTTACAGTAATGTGAGATGTAGGATCTAGCGTCAGGTGCAGAATGATAAGTATTAGGTTAATATATGATGAAAATCAGAGAGCAACGAAAAAGAATATAAATATTACGTATTCGGTTTTTTACTAAATAATAGGGCAGCATTCTAATTAGAATAATGCCCTATTATTTTTAGTATAATCTATTGAAGTACTTTTTCAATTTTAGGCATTACGGCAATTGGTGGTAAAGATTTGGTCCATGCAGCAGCATAAACATTTAACTGTTCACCTATAGTGTAATTTTCACCATCTGAAATAGGTACTCTTAAAATCTTATTTTGATTTACTAACTCCCACCAATCATTTTGGTAAGCGAGAGCTTCATCTTTTGTAGATGTAGAAGCAACCACTAAATAATTGTTTTCTACTGAAATGACATATCCAGTAAAAGGATCTTGTTCTTGTTTATGAATAGAATAAATAGGTGTAGTGCTTACAGACGCTTTATTAGAATCTGCAAATGCCGGTGTTAATCCGAAAGTAAATCCGCATCCTAATGTTAAAGCTGTTACGGTTGTTACTAATTTTTGTTTTTTTGTAAACATAATATATATCCCCCTTATATTTTATCCCTACACTAGCCAATTTCTAGTTCTATCATATAAAACCTTTTAATATTAAGATGTTTAACAGTTCTGTCACAATCAATCCATAAATGTTAAAATTATCTATTAATGGAAGTGTAGTCGTGTTATAATTCACTAGGTGAACTGTTATTATTTCATTCATCCCCTGATGAATGGATACCCTTCCTTAATTGTAAATATGTTCGATTTTATTGGTGAAGAGGGAAGAAATCCCTCTTTTTTCATCTTTTGTAAAATTAGAAGGTGTCTTGAGGAATAAAATTTGATTTTTTTTAAACAGTTGAATTCCCCACTTTCACTTTATTTAGAAGTGAGAGTGGGGAGTTAAAAGAAAGAAGGGTAAATTGAGCTCTGTCTCTTGATAAAAACTTATGGAAATAAAAATAAGATAGTTACTGTTGGACAGAAAGTAAATCACGATTAATATACTAGGTCTTACGAGCACGATAGAAAAACATAACTTCATAAAAAGAACTCCTATGTTATTTAGGAGTTCTTTTCGGATGAAGTCTATAAATTTATCATTTTAGCCAAGAAGACTCCTTCCTCAAGGAACGCGAAGTGAGTAGGTGGGAGATGAATTGGCTTCGAACAAGGGATGGCAGGAAGCCATCCT
>Ga0209025_1003510_pt1 | contig 14738 bp, 10 predicted proteins | sample AraplaMF_Col_mLB_FD_184256 | JGI IMG/M metagenome (GOLD analysis project Ga0209025, IMG submission 184256) | Arabidopsis root microbial communities from the University of North Carolina, USA - plate scrape MF_Col_mLB (SPAdes) (version 2) | ecosystem: Host-associated > Plants > Roots > Endosphere... | reverse complement strand
TGATTGGAGTGTAGACTGAGCGACTCCTTGGGGATCAGCGAATAGAGGAACGAAGGCTAAAGTCATCACGTCCTATGCTAACGCCTTAGCTACCAACCTCGTGTAGGCCCAAGCGGCTCATCGTACACTCCAGGAAGCTTTGCTCTGTGCGAAAGCGTAGCGACAGCAACAAATGTTTTATCTGTGCGAAAGCGAAGCGACAGCAACAACAACAACAACAACAACAACAACAACAACAACAACAACAACAACAACAAATGTTTTCTGTAGCGAAAGCAAAGCGGCAGCTACAAGGCACTCAACGGAAATCAACCCCTGAGAAATCATGTTTTCTTAATATAAAACCCTATAGATCTTATAGCATCTCTTCCTACTGTGCTTTTAATAACAACGTTTTACCTTTAATATCTTCTTTTCTCACAAACGTTTGATGATAATCTCCATGAGCCCAATCCATTACTTGATCTTGATACCAAGCAGATTTTACATGTCCGCTCTGTCCGGGACCAACAATATGATAGGCTGAGCTTAAATCACCAACATCTACAACAAAGCGCCATGATGCTCCATGATTAACATTTCCAGCTAAGTCATTATCAGCAGCCTGAACAGTAACCTTTGAACCACCAATAGGAACCTTTTTAGCATTAAAATATGCTGCAAGAATTGGCGAAGCTTTACCTAATGTATGGTCAAAGGTAAGCTGATGGAAGTCACCCCATTTCCATTTTGATACGTTTTTTCCGAATTGATCTTCTATTTGTGCGACCGTGAGCTCTAACGCTTTGTAGACTGTTGCATCTACTCCACCCTGCTCCTCGATCCATATGCTCTTCTTACCCGCATAAGCTGTACGTAAAAGCTGGTCTGTAATATTAAATTTCCCATACATTAATTCATACATATCTTCTGGCATTTGATCCTTAAATAACACTTCCTGTAACTTTTCCATTAATGTATGGAACACTAATGGCGCTCCTGAATCCTTTGCATCTACCATATCCCAATTCTCTAATAGTTTAATAACATCTTTATATTTTCCATCCTGATCTTGTGCTTTTATCGATGTTAATAAATATGGTATAAACTCACGAGCATAAAGGTTATGCTGATCCATTTGTAAATTCATCATGTCTTCCACTGTTAAAGAATCCTTCGCGGCTAAAACTTCCTTAATCCTCTCAAAACGATAAGGCTGGGCCCAAAAATCTGTTATATGATAAGGATATTCATCCCCAATGACTTCATTATTCGCTGTTGCAATAAAGCCTTCATCGGGGTTTACTACAATCGGCAGCTCATCCCAAGGAATAAAGCCCTCCCAGCCATAGTCACTAGAATCACCCGGTACCGGTAATTGCCCGTCTCCTTGTTTACGAATCGGAATTTGACCATTCGCTTTATAAGCAATCGTGCCATCCTTTGATGCAAAGACAAAGTTTTGAGCTGGTGCCTTAAAATCCTCTAACGCTTTTTCAAATTCATTCCAGGATTTTGCTTTATTAAAGCCTAGTACTGCACGTAGCTCTGTCGTTGGTTGAAGTGCCGTCCATTGCATCGAAAATTGTCCTGTAGGCTCAGTATCTTTAAAAGCTAAATCTGTCATGATTGGGCCGTGACGTGTGACAACGACTTCATAATCAACCGTTTCGCCGTCCTTCACCTTAATCGGTTCATCACGAACCTCTGCTTGCTCCCACTTGCCATCATAGCGGAACTGCGTTGGCTCATCTGGATTTGGTATTTCAATATATAAATCCTGTACATCGGGTCCAACATTCGTCACCCCCCATGCAATGTTATCATTGTGGCCTAAAATAATACCTGGAACACCTGCAAAGATAACGCCACTCACATTTTGATCTGGAGATTGTAGATGCATTTGATACCAAATAGATGGTGTACTTAATCCTAAATGTGGATCATCCGCTAAAATTGGTGTACCGTTTTTTGTTTTCTTCCCCGATACAACCCAGTTATTACTGCCGTTAAATTCATTTGGCAAAAGATCTGCATTAAAATGCCCTGCCACAGCTACAGGATTTTCTTTATTTGCCTCTATTATAGATGAAGCGTTTTCAGGATATTTTATAAATAATTCTTTTGCTTTTTCTTCATCAAAGTTTTGTAAAGCCCAATGCCGGAAAGCAAGTGTATTCCAATTCCCCCCTAAGTCATAGGCCATATATTTACCAATAGTAAGAGAGTCTACAACGGACCATTCCTCTGGTTCGTAGCCTAGTAATGCAAATTCATAGCTTAATGTATTATTTTTCTTTGCCTGTGCAATAAAAGCATTGACGCCATCTGCAAACCATTCAAGAACCTGCCTACTTTCTGCATCATAGGTAGATAATGATTTTTCAGCTGCATCACGTAAGCTAAACGTTCGAAAATGTTTGTCAGTATCAATTGTTGCCTCACCGATTATTTCCGACAAACGACCACTAGCTTGTCTTCGTGCTAAATCCATTTGGAACAGTCGATCTTGTGCTTGAACATAACCTTGTGCACGATACAAATCTGCATCTGTCATAGCAAAAATATGAGGGATTCCCTTGTCATCCCTTGTGACAGTTACATCTTCATCTAACACGCTCAACGAAAGCTCTCCATCAATTACTGGTTTTGATTTATTCATAAACCAGGTAAATCCGATAAATGCAACAAGAGCTACTATGGCTAAAAATCCTGCAATAGCTAGTAGCCACTTTTTCCATGTAAACTTTCTCACATCTCAACCCCCTTCTTTGCAATATATTCATTTACTCGCTTTCAAATCATTTTAAAAGGTTTGAAATTTAACTTCTTTCGGTAGGTGTCACGGAATGATGCTAAGGCATAATTGATTGTTAATTACGTTGCAGTATAAAAAAAATCGTATTTCCTTTTAGAAAATACGATTTTTTATGTTGTTGAAAAACTATTGTCTCAATAAGATTATGGTGTCATTTATTATAGTATGGCTCTTCGGCAAAACGAGTGGTTGATTTCCGTTGCGGCTGGGCGCTCGCCCACAGGAAGCTTTGCTCTGCGCGAAAGCGAAGCGGCAGCGACAAAGTGAGTAGCCTGGATCGGAAATCACCACATATAAAGTGCCACAACATTCGCAAAGATTTCCTTGATCATTTTATTGTTCATAGATACTATTTATTAAGCTGTAATTCAATTGGACAATGATCACTGCCCATAATTTGTGAATGAATACTTGCGACATTAATTTTGTTCTTTAGTCTTTCTGAAACAATAAAGTAGTCAATACGCCATCCTATATTACGCTCGCGGACTTTATTCATATAAGACCACCATGTATAGTGATCTGTTGTATCTGGATACATGTAGCGGAATGAATCTACAAAACCACTGGCCAATAGCTCCGTCATCTTTTCACGTTCTTCATATGTAAAACCTGAATTACCAACATTAGACTTCGCATTTTTTAAATCAATTTCCATATGTGCGACGTTTAAATCACCACAGTAAACTATAGTTTTTTTGGAATCTAGCTCTTTTAAATACTGCGCTAATCGATCTTCCCATTCTAAACGAACAGGTAGTCTAGCTAAATCACGCTGTGAATTTGGGGTATAAACATTCACTAAGTAAAAATCTTCATACTCTAGTGTAATAATTCTCCCCTCTTCCTGCGATTCATCGTCACCAACCCCATAACGTACTGCAAGAGGAGTATGTTTTGTAAAAATGGCTGTACCTGAATAACCTTTCTTTTGTGCATAATTCCAATATTGCTCATATCCCTCAAGAGAAATCTCCACTTGTCCAGCCTGGCACTTTGTTTCTTGAATACAGAAAAAATCCGCATCTACATGATTGAAGAAATCTAAAAACCCTTTGCCTAAGCAGGCTCGAATTCCATTAACATTCCATGATATAAACTTCATATTTTGTTTCACTCCTCAAAAAACGCCCTCCACCATTAGTGAAGGGCGTAGTATCTTATAAGTCGTCACCAACGATTTTTACTTCTGTTTCTAAATCGATGCCAAACTTTTCTTTAACTACTCGTTGTACCATTTGAATTGTTGCAATATAATCAGTAGCCGTTGCATTACCTTTATTAACGATAAAGCCTGCATGCTTCGTTGATACCTCTGCATCACCTACGCCTTTACCTTGTAAGCCACTATCTTGAATAAGCTTGCCAGCAAAGTGACCAGGTGGGCGTTTAAAAACACTCCCTGCAGATGGGTATTCTAACGGCTGCTTAGATTCTCGTTGAAACGTTAAATCAGCAATTTTTGCATCAATTTCTTCCTGTACACCTTTTGTTAATTGAAATTCGGATGATAATACATAATACCCCTTCTTGGCAATAATACTTTGACGATAACTAAGTTCAAGCTCATCTTTCGATAATATTAAAATTTCGCCTTCTTTTGTTAATACTTTCGAAGAAATAATAATATCCTTAATTTCACCGCCATATGCACCTGCATTCATTGCCATAGCTCCGCCAACTGAGCCGGGGATACCACATGCAAATTCAAAACCTGTTAAAGATGCTGCTGCAGCTAGTTTCGATACATCCTTAATAAGTGCACCGCTTTGCGCGTAAACATGGTCACCATTAATGTGAATCTCATCTAAATATGAAAATGTAACAACGATCCCTCGAAGACCGCCATCACGAACAACCATATTAGATCCATTACCTAACATTAATAAAGGTATATTATTTTTATGGGCATAGCGAATAACCGTTACTGCCTCTTCCTCTGTTTCAACGAGAACGAAAACATCCGCTTTACCGCCTAATTTTGTCATAGTATATTGCTGTAATGATTCATCTAACTTAATATTGGCTGGATTAACGCTCTGTGCTAAATCCGCAGCCCATTGTTCTTTTGTCATGAGAGCTAATTCCTTTCTAACGTCCTTCTTACTCTACACTAGTATGGATTTAGAACCCTAATTTGACAAGTAAAATGAAGGTTATTTTTTATCTCGTCTTAACGGGTAGCGAGAGTCCCTGCAGAGATGATGAATATGATAAAGAAAATTCATGGTCATTAGTATTACATATATCCAATGTTTATCTATCCATCAGACATTCGAGCTTCATCATTTTAAAGCCAGCTCGTCGCCCATGATTCAATATTGCGGATTGCTCCTTCTAATGCCCAGCCTTTATCCGTCAAAGAATACTCAACACGCACTGGTACCTCTGAAAATACTTTTCGTTCAACAAGCCCTTCTTTTTCTAGCTCCTTTAAACGTTCAGATAATAAACGACCACTTACAGGTAATGAAGATTCTATCTCATTGAAACGCTGTGGTCCGTCTAATAATTGATATAAAATTAGCCCTGTCCAGCGTTTTCCAATTAAATCCATTGCTTTAGCTAAACGAGGACATAAATTTGACTCATTCATTTTTTTCACCTCTTATGTACTCTATTGTAACGATTATTTTTAAAAAAGTAAATTTGAAGTAACTTATTTACTTACAGTAATCTATTTACTGTTTTTTATTTAATTACTAAATGTAACTTATGGGTGTTTTATCATTTTCGAGGTAACTACTACCGTATCTAACTATGAAGACTAATGATGGCATAGAAATTAGCCATGACCGTCCAATTAGAGGAGAGTCATGGTCGTCTAATATTTGCATTGTAAATGGCAACTTACTTCTATATAGATGCACATGATTTCATTATTATGACACCTTCCATTGTTTATCTCCTTTGAAATGAAAAGATTACATACTGTTATGTATCTAAGCTATTTACATTATTACCTAGTTCAATATAAAGAATTGGACAGACATTATTGAGATTCGTATTTACAACAGTATATACGAGGAACGTTGTCAATCCATGGGCGCAAGAAGTACATGGATTCCAGATTGCAGATGGTGACTATGGCTTATTAACATTTCAAGGAACGCGTTATCATACATTTGAGCGACACAAAAAGGAGAGCAGCGTTTAACAACGCACTCTCCTTTTAACATTTCTTTATTACTTAATTAAATATTTACCAAAGCCGCCTTCTGTATCTCCTAAATATTCGATATTGCTACCGGCAGGAATGACTTTTTGTGCATCCTTAGCAGAGTTGTAAATAATTTTTGTATTTGCTGGGAATGGTGCAAATGACCAGTTGTTATCCGCAGCAGGATTAATTGTTTTGTTTTCTATAATGTAATCAATTACAGCTTGACGATTTTCATAAGCATAGTTTGTTATGTTAGAACCATCTGTATTTTTAAATGTGGCACCATAAGAACCACCCACGCGGTAATTGTTCGTAATAATGATAAATTCTTGCTTTAAATCAATTGGTTTACCGTTGTATTGCACGTTTTTAATACGATTTGCTTTTCCGTTTACTAGAATACCTCGACTATCATATTTCGCTGGTGATGTTACGTCGATTTTATATGTCAAGCCATCTAATACGTCAAAATTGTAAGAACGTGCCTCTGGGTCAATAATATTTTGCTCTTCAGTTTTATTTGGATCCACTGTTGCAAAAATACCAGCAGCCATTTCTAACCATTCAATTGCTTGTGCACCTGTTACTTTAATCGTAGCGACAGTATTATCGTAATAATAGATGTCTGCCATATTTTTAATTGCAAGCGGACCTACAGGAATGTTTGTGTAATCTGTAGGGTTATTACGAGAGCCTGCCTTGAAAGGAGCACCAGCAGAAAGTATTGGTGTTTTTTCATCAGCAGTACCTTTTAATTCTTTTTCAATAAACCATTTTTGAGCTTGTGTCACAATTTGAATAGAAGGATCATCTTGAACCATCGAGAAGTAGCTATGGATTGGTGCAGTTGTCTCACCAACAGCCTGACGTATATACTTCAACGTACCTTCATGCGCTTCTTTAATTACATTTAAAACTGTTTTAGATGGTTGTAAGCCTTCTTGTTTGATAGAACGGATAGAACCTTTTCCATCCACTACAACCCATTTAGAGCCTTGTTGTTCTAGTTTTAAATCAATAACTCCAAGATAGCTACCATAGCTTCCTGCCATTACTGTAGGTACTCCGTTAATTGTCCCTTTTTCTTGATCAACATTTTTAAGATTTTTATAGTCACCTGGGAATGTTAAATGTGAGTGACCTGTAATTAAAGCGTCTACCCCTTTAATCTCAGAGATTTGGTATCCTACGTTCTCGTTGCCTTTTACGTAAGTATCCTCACCAATACCTGAGTGTGAAAGTACTACAATTACGTCTGCACCTGCTTTTTGCATTTCTGGTACAACCGCTTTAACCGCTTCAACTGGTTCTTGCATTTCTACTTTGCCTGCTAAATGAATAGCATCCCATTCAACAATTTTCGTTGGTACGATACCTGTAACACCAACTTTAATTGTGTGCTTTTTACCTGTACTGTCTACAACCTCTTTATCAAGAATTACATAAGGTGTATACATGTGTTTTTTTGTTTTAGCGTCGTATGTGTTTGCATTTACGACTGGATATTTTGCATCATTTAATACTTCATCTAAAAACTTTAGACCATAGTTGAACTCATGGTTCCCTAAAGTTCCACCATCATATTTCAGTGCATTTAGTGCTGCAATAGCTGGATGAACTTCACCCGGTTTTAAAACGTTCTCTAACGCTTTATATGATCCTAGTGGCGTTCCTTGAATTAAATCGCCATTATCAAATAATAATGTGTTTGGATTTTTAGAACGGGCTTGTTCAATTAATGTCGCTGTGTTTGCTAAACCTACATCAGCTGATTCTTTATCTAAGAAATAATTATAATTTGCAAGGTTTGTATGAATATCTGTTGTTCCTAAAATTTGAAGATCTACTTTAGATGTAGATGTAGGTAATTTGTATTCGGCTACAAAGCGTTCAATAATACTTTGCATTTGCTTAGTTGATACATAGTCACGAGGGCGAATTGTGTTATCCGCAAAGCCTTGTAATATGTTTGCAGCAACGGCATTTGCTAAATCTTGCTTATGTGTTGTTGCAACTTGATCTGCATCTTTAAACTTATCTAATACAGAAAGTGGAGCGTTTTCTTTGACTAATCCACGAGCAGAAATAACAAATGCTTGTTGACGTGTCAATTTATCGTTTGGACCAAATAATGTTGACGTTTTACCGTTAATAAGCTTCAATTCTACTGCTTTTTCTACATACGGGGCTAAATCCTTAGAGACGTCAGTGAAGGCAATTTTGGAACCATCACCTAGGTCTACATTTAAGCTATCTACTAATTCTTTCACATAATCCCCACGTGTTACATCGTTTGATGCAGCATTTGCGGATAGTCCAAATGGTAAGACTGTGAATAGAACAAGTAACATTGCTAAGAATTTAGTTATTAATTTCTTATTCATGAAACACCCTCCTTAAAAATCTAATATTTTCCTACGAATTCTATTATATTATACTAATTGCTTTATTAACTGAACAAATAGTCCTAATTGTATGTACTTTTCACCAAATAGCAAAACACTTTACTCAATAAAGATAGATTAATATCATTCATAATTATTTCACACAATATGATGTTATTAAATGTAAATTAAAAATATGCGCATTATACCAGTATTTTAGGCCTCTTCACTATTACCATACCTCTATGAATGAAATAAAAAAAGTCCTCTCAAATTAGAGAGAACTTTTATTAAAAAATAGTTTATTATGCGTTTACAGTTTGTAAAGATTGAGCTACTTTTTTAACCGCTTCTAGGCCATTTGCAATAATTTCTTGTGCTTTATCTTGAGACGCGTTATGACCTTCAATGATAACCTCTTCGATAATTTCCATACCGAACATGCCAACAACATTTTTGATGTAGTTAACTGACATTTCCATTGGTCGTGCTTCAGGTGAAGAATAGTAACCACCACGAGCATTTAAAATCACAACTTTTTTGTCACCCATTAAGCCTTCTAATTGACCGTTTTCATTATATTTAAATGTATAACCAGCTTGGAATACATAGTCAATGAAAGTTTGTAATTTCGCTGGGATTGTTAAGTTCCAAAGTGGGAAAGCAAATACAACAACATTAGCTGCAGTTAAAGCGTCCATAGCTTTTTGTTTTGCTGCTAAAAGACGTGATTCAACGTCAGTTAATGCTTCACCATTTTGAACTTTACCAAAAGCATTGAAAAGATCTTGACCGAAATAAGGCATGTCTTCTGCGAATACGTCAAAAGTCGTTACATCTACACCTTGTACATTTTCCATAAATGTGTCGTACATTTTTGTTGAAATACCATCTGGACGGTTGTTAGCTTTTACTACTAATACATTCATTGTATAAATTCTCCCTTAATACCTAAGTTTAATATCTCGAATTCAAGATATATAAGTATATTAAAAAAATTTACGAAAAAAGTCAACGCTAGTAGACTCAGACTTTTGACTGAGATAAAGTTGATTCAAAATATTTACACCAAAACATAAGGTTGATTTCCATTCCGACTAGGCACTTTGCACTGTCGCTAATCCCAGAGGAATCGCCCAGCCTCCATTCCATCAACTTTGCCACATGATAAGCGTTTACCAAAGGTCCATCCCCTTTGGTAATGAGCTATTAAAGCATATGTATTAGGTTGCTTGGATTGTGAAATGAACTTACCAGAGCTTCTTCGTGTTTCGAGAGTATTCTGTAAGGGAACCCAACCTTTTCGAGGTCCTTATCCGAATGTTGTAATAGTCAGATCAGCTTCCTGCCCAAAGTGATCAGGTTCCATTATCTCTTGGTCATTCTCTAACAGAATTAAAATTTACAGCTATCGTCAGTACAAACTCCACCATTTTCAGAGCCTGCCATCTTTAATCCTGGTTGTAAGCCTTCTTCCTCTGCAACTTTACGTAAAGTTTCTTCAAATACTTCTTGAGGTTGTGCTCCAGAAATACCGTACTTACGATTTAGCACAAAAAACGGAACCCCTCGTACACCAAGCTGTAATCCTTCCTGTATATCAGTCTCTACTTCTGTTTTAAAATCATCGATAGAAAGAACCTTTGCAACTTCTTCACGATTCAGACCTACTTGCCCAGCAATATCGATTAATACATCGTCCTGACCAATACGCTTTGCTTCAATAAAATAACTGTATAATAGTGCTTCAACAAGCGCTGAAACATCCCCTTGTTGTTCTGCCCATTTTACTAGACGATGCGCTTTTAATGTATTTTCCTCCATTAAATTATCAAAGTTATAATCTAAACCAACTTCTTTAGCGCGAGCAGCAACACCTTGCGTCATTTCTTTTGCTTTTTCTAATGACATTCCATACTTCTTCGCCAATGCTTCATACGTAGACACATTTGTATCCAAAGGTGTTGTTGGGTCAAGTTGATAGCTTTTATAAACTAGCTCTACCTGCCCTGCAAGTCCCGTATCCTGAATCGCCTGCTCTAGTTGCTTTTTACCAATATAACAAAATGGACATACATAATCTGACCAGATTTCAATTTTCATAGGTAGTCACGCTCCTTTTGCTACATTGTAGCGATAGTAATTACAGTAAGGCAATTTTTATGCTTCATTGCATAAATTTTCAAATCAATCTACATACTGAAAGTAAAAACAATGTGAGGGTTATGTATGACACAATCTCTTTGGCTCGGTACAATCGATCCCGTTTCTCTGCCATCTCTTCCTGCCTCAACAACTTGTGATGTATGTATAATCGGTGGAGGCTTGACGGGATTATATACAGCATATGTCTTAGCAAAATCAGGTGTAGATGTGGTCTTACTTGAGGCAAATTCCCATATCGGTCATGGTACGACTGGTAATTCAACTGGAAAATTAACTGCACAGCATAGCATAGTTTATGCCAACCTTATTGAAAAACTTTCTGTAGAGGAGGCACGACTCTATTATCAGCTCAATCAAATAGCAGTTGAAAAAGCATTACAGTTACTTCCTAAAGCAAGCATTCAACAAGTAGATTCCTTGCTTTATTGCCAAACAAAAGAAGGCTATGCCCAATTATTAAAAGAATGGAATGCCTATAAAGTATTAAATATTAAGGCGAAACTCACTTCTGATACAGAGCTTCCCTTCCCAGTTACAAAAGCACTTAGCATGTCCCAGCAGGCTCAAATACATCCTGTAGAAGTTTGTAATTTCCTTGCAAAAGAAGCAATATCAATGGGTGCAAAAATCTACACAAATACCCGAGTTAAGCAATTAAACCTACCACAAAATAACTTACATACCGCAAATGATATGTCGGTTCGATACAACAAACTTATTTTGTGCACACATTATCCAATCGAAGCCTTTAGAGGACTTCAGCTTTTTAAACTTTCTAACAGTCGCTCCTATTTGGTTGCTAGCAAAATTACCGATACACTACAAGGTCAATATTTATGCGTAGATACTCCTACTCGCTCTATTCGGACAGCTACCATTAACGGCGAGCACTATTTAGTATTAGGTGGAGCTAATCATATTGCAGGTGAAACAACTAATACGGAGCCCTATTATGATGCTATTCAAAATGAAATGAAAGCGTATTTCGATCAGGAGCCAATCTATCGCTGGTCAGCGCAGGACATTGAAACACCAGATATGGTCCCTTATGTTGGCAGGATTACACCGTCCTTGCCTAATGTTTTCATTGCAACTGGCTATCGAAAATGGGGGATTTCCAATTCTTTTGTAGCGGGAGATATACTATCATCCCTAATTACAGGAGCAGGGAATGAGGATGGTGCAATTCCTCTTTATTCGCCAGCGCGTACGAAATCATTTGGAGATCAGTTTATGCAGATGCTAAAGGTAGGAGGCTTTGTAGCCAAAGAGTTCGTGGCAGGTTATGTGAAACATGCAAATACACCAACTTGTACGCATTTAGGCTGCAAAACAAAATGGAATGAAGCCGATGGAACTTGGGATTGCCCTTGCCATGGCTCTCGCTTTAATGCAAAAGGAGAAGTTCTTGAAGGTCCTGCTGTACATCCTTTAAAACTAGATTAAAAAAAGAGGTTGCCTTTTTCAGGACAACCTCTTTTTCATTATTTTAATGCATCAGTTAATACTGGAACGATTTGTTTTTTACGAGATACTACACCAGGTAAAATAACACGATTATTCACAAGCTCTGCGCCAAATCCATTTGCTGCAGCTTCTGCTACTTGTCCAATTGCAACAGCTGTTGAATCATTGTTTAAAATATCTGTTACAACAAAGAAGAATAGATCTAGGACATTTTCCGCTACATTTTTATTTAATAAAATTTCTAATTCCTCTTGGCGGCCAAGCACATCGTTAATATCGACAGCGTTTACTTGAGCTACTACAGATTTATATTCACCAAATTGGAATTCTTTTGCATCTAATGATAAAAGATCTTCTAATGATTTATCTGAAAGGTCAGCACCTGCTTTTAGCATTGCTAATCCGTATTCTGCAGCATCCACACCTGCAATTTTCGCTAGCTCCTCACCAGCTTTTATATCTTGCTCTGTGCAAGTTGGAGATTTGAATAATAATGTATCAGAAACAATGGCAGAAAGCATTAACCCAGCAATGTTTGCAGGAACTGCTACGCCATGTTCTTTGAAGATTTTGTTTAAAATCGTTGCAGTACAGCCAACAGGTTCTGCACGATAGTATAGTGGATCAGCCGTTTGGAAGTTTGCAATACGGTGATGATCAATTACCTCTGTAATTTGTACTTCTCCAATGCCATCAGCAGATTGTTGGAACTCATTGTGGTCTACAAGAATTACTTTATCGGCTTCTCCTACTACTGATGAAATTAATCGAGGTGCCTCAAAGCCAAATTTATCTAAAGCAAATTGTGTTTCGTTATTTACTTCTCCAAGGCGTACCGCTTCAGCATCAACGCCAATTTGTTGTTTTAAATATGAATATACAATCGCAGATGTAATTGTGTCTGTATCGGGATTTTTATGACCAAAAACTAAAACTTTACTCATTAAATTTATTCCTCCTAAATGGCAATAACATTTATATTATATTTTATCATACCTTATGTGCAAACATCATATAAAGTGAAAGTTTATCTATAAAGGATCTACTACCAATACACAACTAAGTTCTACTATTTTAAAATAACTGATCTTTATGTATTTCTTATCTTCCTTACCTTGAACTACTCCCACTTTCGTTTCGCTTAGAGAATAAGTTAATTGGAGTGGAGACTGGACGACTCCTTGAGGATCAGCATCACAGATGAGACCTTGCAGCGCAGAAATAGAGGAACAAAGGCTAAAAGCATCTCGTCCTGTGATAACACCTCAACCAACATCCAGTTGTTGCTGTCGCTTCGCTTTCGCACAGAAAACAGTTGTTGCTGTCGCTTCGCTTTCGCACAGAAAACAGTTGTTGCTGTCGCTTCGCTTTCGCACAGAAAACATTTGTTGCTGTCGCTTTGCTTTCGCACAGAAAACATTTGTTGCTGTCGCTTCGCTTTCGCACAGAAAACATTTGTTGAAAGAAGTTAAATTTAGTATATTTATCTGTCAATAACATCCTATTTATAACATTTAATATTAATAATGCATATTTTATAAAAAAATATTAACTATAAATAGATATATAGTTGTGTTTTCGTATTTAAGAAACCGTAATTTTATGCTATTATCAGGTAGTCTATATATAAATTAGGATATACAGGAAATGGGGATCATGATGACAAAGAAGATGGAAAAAAAGTATATTCCTCTAGCAAATTATTTTGATGTAGCTTTACAACAAGAAATTACTTTATCATTTAGCGAACTCGAAAATATTATGGGACAAGCCTTGCCAAATGCAGCTTACTTGAATAGGAGCTGGTGGAAGAAAACAAAGCCCCCTCTCTCTCACTATTTGTCATGGACTAATGCAGGCTACTATGTCATTGATGTTAAGCTCGGTACCAGCGTAACTTTCTCGCGCACACAAATAAAAACTACGAGCAATATTTCTAAAAATGACGAAAACCAATCAGCATACATAATTCGAGCAATTGAAGCATCAGATGCTAGATCATTTATTCATTTGCAAGAAGATATGTTCCAACAAACTGACTTCATGTACAACATGAAAAATGAATTAGACCTCACGGTTCAACAGCTTCGTAAAGATTTAGTCTATTGGAAACAATTAAAAAACCGTACGATTTTACTTTGTATATTAAATGGCATTTTTGCTGGTTATGCCGTTATTCATGGATATAAACATTCTAAAGCTAAGCATGTTGCATCAGTCCGCCTGGCTGTTAAGGAAGAGCATCAACGACAAGGTATTGGTTCAGAGCTGATGAAGGCGGTTGAACGTTGGTCTAAACAGCGGGATATTACGCGCTTAGAAGTATCTGTTATGGAGCATAATGAAAATGCTTTAAATTTGTTTAAAAAAATTGGTTTTCAGCAAGAAGGTATCCGACAAAACGCTATTAAATTAAATGATACCTATATTAATGAACATAGCTTAAGTAAAATTTTATAAACTTCTTTTTCAAGGATGTCTAAAACTTATTTGGACATCTTTTTTATGTGTTGCATTGCAAAAAACGCATAGATCAGTATTTTACGTTTTCTACGCGTTGTAACATTTTTAGAAAACTTGCTTTTCTCTTGCTGCATCTAAAAATAATAAATTATTTTCTAATTGCTCATATGATTGCTGATATTTCTCATATTGCGCTTTATCCTGACTGACCATTTCTTCAATTAGCGCATGTAAAAACGAAAACAATACTGGAATAACGTCCAATGAAGATTGCTTTTTCAGACCAAGTGTAAATAAC
>Ga0209025_1003509_pt1 | contig 14740 bp, 15 predicted proteins | sample AraplaMF_Col_mLB_FD_184256 | JGI IMG/M metagenome (GOLD analysis project Ga0209025, IMG submission 184256) | Arabidopsis root microbial communities from the University of North Carolina, USA - plate scrape MF_Col_mLB (SPAdes) (version 2) | ecosystem: Host-associated > Plants > Roots > Endosphere... | reverse complement strand
AATGGAGGATGAGAAAATGTACTATTATGTTACGGATATATAACATGTACGGATTCGTGGTCCTCCTATTTGTATATGGTGTCGAAATATAAAAAATAGGAGGAGAAAGAGATGAAACAAGAAAAAGAGGTGCTATTACAAGGTAAAATGGTGAAAGTACGCGGGAAAAAGCTGTATGTGGAGATGCATGGATCACTAGAGAAGCATCCTGTATTGTATCTTCATGGAGGTCCTGGAGAGATGTGTTTTGATTTTTCCTATCATCAAGCACATAGATTACAAGATTCTTTTCGACTCATTGCCATTGATCAACGTGGGGTAGGACGTTCAGAGGAAATTGGACAGAAAGAGCCATTTGGATTGCAAGATCTTATCGAAGACTGCGAAGAGCTAAGGAAGATGTTACAAATTGAAAAATGGTCTGTTATTGGACATTCCTTTGGTGGGTTTCTAGCATTGTTATATGCAGAAATGTACCCACAATCTATTCAAAAAATTATTTTTGAAGGGCCAACTTTTGATTTTGCATTAACTAGTAGAGCGTTATTAAAAAAGACAGGAACTTTGTTAATGGAGTATGGGAAAGAACAGCAGGGAAAAGAATGTATAGCTATCGCAGAGAGTAATACTAGTCCAGAGGAATTGCTAGAAGCTTATTCGAAATTAAGTGATGAATTAGAAGAAAACAGAATGGAAATATATAATTACGTTGAGGATGAAACGGATTATAGTTTATATAGTGAGGGAGAATGGGAAGAGTTTTATAAGCGTTCCGCAATTCATTTTATAAGATTGAAAGAGGAAGGGGAAATTTATCAATCTTTATTATTAAAATTAAAAGATGTCGAGAATCCAATGTTGCTAATCATAGGAAAACACGATGTAGTAACTTGTGAAAAACACATTGAAGTATTTCAAAGAGATACTCAAAATGGTAAAGTCATAGTCTTTGAAGAATGTGGTCATACACCGCATTATGAAGCAGCGAATCAATTTGCAGAAACGGTAATTGATTTTTTGAAGTGAATTAGAAAAAGGTGCTTCATAAAAATGAGAAGCACCTTTTTTCTTCATGTTTAAATTTCAGGATGGAAGATTGTAATGTTAGGCCATTTACTTTGCCAGTTCTTTTTTTGTAATCTTTTTTTATACATATTAGTGCGCTCTTTCGTTTCGAGGAAATGAGGTGTTGGCTTCACCTGTAACGTGAGAACATCTTCTATTCCGCAAGGGGCGGTTAATACAATATTATCTTGGTCATCTAATGTAACTCCAAGAGCAGTCGCTGTTTCGGGGAATTTAGAAATTGCATCGACTGAAGATGAATAAGGTGGCATGTTATTGACTACATGCATACGAGCTTGATTTTTCACTGACCATGGAATAGTAGAATCTATACTTTTAAGCTTATTTTCTAATTTTTCTTCGGTGGATTCACTTATATGTAATGGGTCAAAATAGATGATATCTATATCTGGCGTTAGAGTTCTTACTTCGTATCCATGAAGAACATCCCAAATTTTAGAACGAACAAATCCAGCGCAAACCCACCAATCAGGCAATTGTAGGGATTTTGCTGTCTGTAATATTTCCATCATCCAAGTATCATTTTGTATGAGTTTAGTAATATCTTGTTCTGTTTTCATATACATACATTCCCCTCCTTGTTAAATGTAACTTTTCATTTAAGTAATTTAAGAATTTTTGAATATAGTATATCTTTCTCTTCATCAAGTATTGCTTCTGTTAATCGAGCTGTCATAGTGGGAAGTATCATTCACTGATCCTCACCATCAAGGATGATGTAGTGGTCATTTAATGCATGAGTTTAATAATCCACAAAATCCAATGTGCACCAGGTACAAATAAGAGCTGTGCTAATAATGTACCGAGAAATCTTGAAATCATAAGCCAACCGAACATTTTCCCCATTGTATCAGCCCCATTCTCTGATTGAAGAGCACGCTCTGTTAAAAGGGCAATGCGCGGATCTAAAAGCACAGTTAATAAGATTGTGGCAAATCCATTAACGAGCCCGGATGCCGTACTGGCATTCGTCGCATAAGTCGGATTTAAAAAGGAAGCGTACAAAGCAGAAAGGACACCTGCAGTATAGATGGCGGTTGCAAACATATTAATGAGCATAATTCGTTTCGGAATACCACCAATTCGCATACGGTGAATCATTTCAAATTTAGGAAAACGAACATATTTTTTTGTATACTTCAATTTTTGTAAATTGTTTGTTTTCATCATTCGAATGAATGAACCGTCTGTTTCAAAGTTTTGAATTACATACCCAAATAGCTTTGTGAAAGTAGGATATAGAATAATTGCGAGCAGTGTACCGATGGAAGCTGTGAATAAAACGAGACGTATTGCTCTTTCTAAATCAATAGAGGAGTCTATCTTGGCCTGATCAACGATACCGCCAAGTAAAAAAGCTTGCAGTAAGTTGGATGTTCGTGAAACCAGCAACACCAACCCAACTACGGATAGGGAAACAGCAATCTTTTTTAAACGCACACCTGCTAAGCGAATACTATAAGAACTTGTTTCGACTGCATGGATGATAATCGTGAAAGCCATTATGAAAATTAATGTTTTCGTCATTTTTGGTCACCATTTTTCTATGAAATTATACTTATAATACAACAAGAACATAGTTTTGAGTATATATATTCGTGGCTCAGACTGTTGGGAAGAAGCTAATGTGTAAAAAAAACAACATAAATATTCAAAATAAATATTTTGATAATATAGAAAGGATGGTGATTTTTCTGTTAGAGGGGGATTTGTGTCATGCATACATATTATAGTAATCGTGCAAAAGAGTATGAAGCAGGGATGTATACAACATTTCTATTTGATTTAGATGGAACATTAACAGATCCGAAAGAAGGAATTGTAAATTCGGTTTTATATGCATTGCGAAAAATGGGAATAGATGAACCGAATCAGAAAGAGCTAGATTCTTTTATTGGTTCACCAATTCAGCATTCGTTTGCAGATAGATACGGAATGGACGAAAAACAAATAGAGCAAGCTGTTACATATTTTCGTGAATATCTAAAGCGAAGCGGCCTACTTGAGAATAGTGTACATGAGATGATTCCCTATATTTCACAAAAGTTAAAAGATGAAGAGAAACGATTATTTGTTGCAACTTCAAAAACCACTGTATTTGCAAAACAAGTTTTAGAACACTTTAACTTGATTCATTTTTTTGAAGAAATTGTTGGTAGTAATTTAGATGGAACCCGAATAAAGAAAGATGAAATTATTGAATATATTTTGCATACAAATCCAGAGTTGCAAAGAGAAGAGATAGTGATGATTGGGGATAGAAAGCATGACATGATAGGAGCTAATTGTAATGGGATTGACTCTATCGGTGTATTGTATGGATATGGGAGTGAAGAAGAATTAAAAGAAGCAGGAGCGACGCATATTGTGAAACATGTCGAAGAGTTGCGAAGCTTCTGTACAAAAGACAGAATTTTTAAAATATAAAACAAAAAAGCAAATCCCTTTATAACGAGTAATAGTTAAATCGTTTTCGTTTAAAGGGATTTTTCATATGTAATAGAATAGTAATAAATATGCTATTTTAATTATAAAAATTTTGTTAGAAAAGGGGGAGGAATGTCAGTATTTGAATCGTTATAAAAGCGATATTTTGTAGGGATACATAGAAAAAATCCGGATTGAAAAGATTGAATTTTCAGTCTGAGAAAGGTGAGAGAATTGGAGCTAGTTATTATTTTATTAGCACTTAGTTTACTTATGTTTGTTGCCTATAGAGGATTTTCTGTTATTTTATTTGCACCGATTTTTGCTCTATTTGCAGTATTTTTAACAGAACCTAGTTTTGTACTGCCTTTCTTTTCGAATATTTTTATGGAGAAAATGGTAGGCTTTATTAAGTTGTATTTTCCAGTTTTCTTACTAGGTGCTATTTTCGGTAAAGTAGTAGAAATGTCTGGAATTGCAGATTCTATTGCTAAGACAATTATTGAAATAGTGGGTGAAAAACGGACCATTTTGGCTATCGTTTTAATGGGGGCTGTTTTAACTTATAGCGGTGTGAGTGTTTATGTTGTTGTGTTTGCAATATATCCATTTGCTGCAAAATTGTTTCGTCAAGCGAATATTCCGAAGCGCTTAATACCTGGAACAATCGTTCTTGGAGCTGTCACGTTTACGATGGATGCACTCCCAGGATCACCGCAAATTCAAAATGTAATCCCGACAACATTTTTTAAAACAGATATTTATGCAGCACCTATACTTGGTATTATTGGTGCTATTTTTGTCTTAACGTTAGGATTGATCTATTTAGAGAGTCGACGTAAGAAGGCGAAAGCAGCTGGAGAAGGATATTTTGGTTTTGAAGATGGGAATTCTGAAATGGCAGCATCACTGGAGTTAGAGCAAAAGAATCATACTTCTCTTCAAAGTATTAAAATTTCAAGAGTACAGCAAGTCGTTGCTTTTGTACCACTTATTTTAGTAGGAGTTATGAATAAGTTTTTTACAATAACAATACCAAAATGGTATCCAAATGGTTTTGATTTTTCCTCAATTGGAATGAAATCGTTTGGTAAGATAGAGTTAAGCGCAGTACTTGGTATTTGGTCTGTAGAATTAGCACTCATCATTGGGATTATAACAACGCTTTTATTATATTGGAAGCGTGTTGTAACAGGATTTCAAGCAGGATTGAATACAAGTATTGGAGGAGCATTGCTTGCAACAATGAATACAGGAGCAGAATTCGGCTTTGGTGGCGTAATTGCAGCACTTCCAGGGTTTGCGATTATGCGAGATAGCATTTCTGCAACATTTACTAATCCACTCGTAAATGGAGCGGTGACAACGAATATTCTTGCTGGTATTACTGGTTCAGCATCGGGAGGAATGGGAATTGTATTAAGTGCAATGGGAGATAAATTTATTGCAGCGGCAGAACAATATCATATTCCACTTGAAGTTATGCATCGTATTGTTTCAATGGCATCGGGAGGGATGGATACACTTCCACATAACGGAGCAATTATTACAATCCTTACTGTTACAGGATTGACACATAAACAATCGTATCGTGATATATTTGCTGTGACAATATTGAAAACGGTCGCTGTATTTTTAGTAATTGCTTTTTATATGTTTACAGGAATCTACTAATAAATTTATTAGTCTGGGAGGAAATAATTAATCGAAGTGGAATATTACATTTGATAATTTATACAATGGAAATTTCACATTATAAAATATTTAGTAGGGAAAGAAGGAGTGGGTTATTTGCAAGAAATCGCAGAGTTTCGTATGCCAAAGAACGTTTTGTACGGGAGAAATTCACTGGATAAATTAGGAGAACAAGCAATTAAACTAGGGAAAAAAGCTTTCATTATCAGTGATTCTATTATGAAAAAACTTGGTTATATTGATGCGTGTGTGAAACTACTAAAAGCGAAAAAAATAGATGTTATTACTTATGAAAATGTAAATGCGGAACCAACAAATATCCACGTTTTGGAAGCGTTAACGATATGTGCAGAGTCAAAATGTGATTTTATTATTGGGCTTGGTGGAGGAAGTTGTATTGATGCAGCAAAAGCTGTAGCAGTTCTGTTTACAAATGGAGGAGAGATTGAAGATTATGTTCAAAATCATGTGGAAATAGAAAAGCAACCATTACCCCTTATTGCAATTCCAACAACATCTGGTACAGGATCAGAAGTTACAAGTGTTGCTGTTATTACAAATACAAAAACAGATGTCAAAATGATGATTAAGCACCCAAATTTCACGCCACAAATCGCGATTATCGATCCCTTATTGACACGTTCTGTTCCACCGAATATTACTGCAGCAACAGGTATTGACGCACTATGTCATGCAATTGAAGCATATCTTTCTAGATTTTCGCAACCGCTTACAGATGTATTAGCACTTGCAGCAATTGGAGCGATTATGAAACACTTGCGGATTGCCTATGAAAAGGGGACAGATATAGAAGCACGAGAAGCAATGATGATTGCATCCTTACAAGCTGGCATTGCTTTTTCAAACGCATCGGTCACTTTAGTCCATGGAATGTCACGCCCAATTGGAGCACTATTTCATGTACCCCATGGTATATCAAATGCGATGTTACTACCAGCAGTTTTAGATTTTACAAAAATTTGCTCAGTCAAACGCCTCGCAGATATTGGGCGGATTATAAATCCGGAATTACATTCATTATCTGATGAAGAGCTTGCTAACCATGCTATTTTTGAAATAAAGAAACTCTGTTTGGATCTACGTACTCCTAATCTTAGGGAGTACGGAATTGATCAGGTTGAATTTGAAAATGCTCTTTCAAAAATGGCGAAAGATGCATTGGCTAGTGGGAGTCCGAGTAATAACCCACGCATCCCTTCTTATCATGAGGTGAAAAAATTATATCGTATATGTTTTGACTATCAATATGAAAATTCTATAAGTACCTCAATAGATTTCTGAATATTATTAAAATATTTCCACGGAAATGAAAAGGGGGCAGGAGATGGAATTAGTAATTATTTTATTGGCTCTTTGCATGCTGATGTTTGTTGCCTATCGTGGTTTTTCGGTTATATTATTTGCCCCAATTTGCGCGCTATTTGCGGTTTTATTAACAGAGCCAAGTCACGTATTACCTTTTTTCTCTAATATTTTTATGGAAAAAATGGTTGGGTTTATTAAATTATATTTTCCAGTATTCTTACTCGGAGCAATTTTCGGTAAGGTAGTAGAAATGTCAGGGATTGCGGAGTCTATTGCAAAAACAATTATTCAGCTAGTTGGTGTCAAACGTTCTATGCTAGCAATTGTTCTGATGGGTGCTATATTAACCTATAGTGGCGTCAGTTTGTTTGTAGTTGCTTTTGCGGTATATCCATTTGCAGCTAATTTATTTCGAGAGGCTAATATTCCAAAACGATTAATACCAGGAACAATTGCTCTTGGAGCAATTACATTTACAATGGATGCTCTTCCAGGGACACCGCAAATTCAAAATGTTATTCCAACGACATTTTTTAAAACAGACATTTATGCAGCACCATTTCTTGGAATCATTGGAGCGGTCTTTGTATTTCTTGTTGGTATGTTGTATTTAGAAAGAAGACGAAAAAAGGCAGAGGAAAGTGGCGAAGGTTATTATGGTTGTGGAAATGAGAATTCTGAAATGGCAGCTACAACTGAAACAGAACAAAATATAAAACCAGCTATTCATACTCCCGAAATTACACCACTTCGCCAAGTACTGGCTTTTATACCGCTTATTTTAGTGGGGGTAATGAATAAAGTTTTTACAGTGATGATTCCAACATGGTATCCAAAGGGATTTGATTTTTCATCTATTGGATTAAAAACATTTGGCAAAGTGGAACTTTCTGGTGTGCTAGGCGTATGGTCTGTTGAACTGGCACTATTAATCGGAATTATTACAACGATAATTTTAAATTGGAAACGCTTATTTACAGGATTTCAAGCTGGCTTAAATGCAAGTATTGGTGGTGCATTGCTTGCTGCTATGAATACTGGAGCAGAATATGGTTTTGGGGGAGTTATAGCAGCATTACCCGGCTTCGGTGTCATTCGGGACAGTATTTCTACGACGTTCACAAATCCTCTCGTAAATGGTGCAGTTACTACAAATGTCCTTGCGGGAATTACTGGATCAGCATCAGGAGGAATGGGGATTGCTTTAAGTGCGATGTCGGAGAAATACATTGCGGCGGCAGAGCAATATAATATTCCATTTGAAGTGATGCATAGGATTATTTCAATGGCATCAGGAGGAATGGATACATTACCACATAACGGTGCTGTCATTACATTATTGGCAGTAACTGGATTAACACATAAGCAATCCTATCGTGATATTTTTGCAATTACTATTATTAAAACAATAGCTGTATTTGTTGTGATCGGTGTTTATAGCTTAACTGGAATTGTATAAGAAGAACTGAACTAAAAAAGGACATTTGTTTGTTTAACAAATGTCCTTTTTGTTATGTTAAAATTACATAATAATGTTGTATAAATTTTAAATGAGAAAATAAGGGGGAATGGGTAAGATGAAAATGATAGGTCTTATTGGTGGAATGAGCTGGGAGTCTTCTTCTGAATATTATCGCATTATTAATGAAGAAGTAAAAAAGAGGTTAGGAGGATTACATTCAGCGAAATGTCTTTTATATAGCGTTGATTTTGAAGAGATTGAACGATGTCAATCTGAAGGTGATTGGGGAAAAGCGGGGAACGTATTAGGAGAAGCTGCATATTCTCTTGAGAAAGCTGGTGCAGACTTCATTGTTATTTGTACGAATACAATGCATAAAGTGATTAGTAATATTAAAGATAAGGTGAGTATTCCTATTTTACATATCGCGGATGCAACAGCTATGGAAATAAAGAAACAAGGAATTCGATCAGTTGGTTTACTCGGAACGAAATATACAATGGAACAAGATTTTTACAAATCACGTATAGAAGAAAAGGGTATGAGAGTAATGATACCAAATGAAACAGATAGGGAATTAGTAAATAGAATCATATATAACGAGTTATGTTTAGGAAAGGTTAATCAAACATCAAGAGATTCCTATAAAGAAATAATAAATCGTTTCGTACAAAATGGAGCAGAAGGAATTATATTAGGTTGTACGGAAATAGGGCTATTAGTAAAACAGGAAGATTCTCAAGTTCCTTTATTTGATACAACTTTTATACATGCTGTTGAAGCTGTAAACATCTCTTTAGGAGGTTATTTGGATGTGATGAAAAAGAATAAAAAATAATTACATAACTTTATTATGTAAACTAATCCGGTTGTGTCGATGGAAAATATTCAGAAGATACTTTATAATGTAAGTGGTTACAAAAAAGGGGGAGTATGGATGTTTTCACTTCGGCCAATTGCTTTTGTACATAATGAAAGAAAAATGATAATGGATGATGAATGGGGAGATGTACAATCTCTTATTACATTAACGGATTCATATGCAGAAGAGAGTATACAAGGAATTGAAGATTTTTCACATATTGAAGTAATCTTTTATTTTCATAAAGTGAAAGATGAACAGATTCAATATTCGGCTAGACATCCACGAAATAATAAGGAATATCCGAAAATAGGTATTTTTGCACAGCGGGGGAAAAATCGTCCCAATCGATTGGGGGCGACAATTGCAAAAGTTGTAAGGCGAGAAGGAAAATCAATTGTAGTTGAAGGATTAGATGCAATTGACGGTACACCTATATTGGATATAAAGCCTGTTATGAGAGAGTTTTTACCGAATGAAGATATTTTACAACCTGAATGGGTAACGGACCTTATGAAGGAGTATTGGAAAGGAAGCGAAGTAAAGTGAAAATATATGAAGCGACAATTGAAGATTTAGATGGAGTAGCATCAGTATTTAATAATTATCGTACCTTTTATAAACAAGAGTCGAATGTGGGAGAAGCACGAGTATTTTTGCGTAATCGCATAGAGCGAAAAGAATCTGTAATTTTTGTAGCTGTTGAAGATGGGGAGTACCTTGGATTCACACAATTATATCCTTCTTTTTCATCAGTTTCGATGAAAGAATTATGGATTTTAAATGATCTATTTGTACAAGAAGGTAAACGCGGCGCAGGTATTGGAAAAAAATTATTAGAAGCGGCTAGAATTTTCGCACTAGAGAACGGTGCAAAAGGATTAAAATTGCAAACAGAAATAGATAACATATCAGCACAGCGATTATATGCCGAGAATGGATATTTGAGAGATAATCGTTATTTCCATTATGAATTAACTTTCTAAATTCAATATTAATACAGGCGAAAATACAAACCGAACTCTATCATTCAACGTATATTACTATTGTGCAAGTTCCTGTGAATACAACGTACAATATTATTTGCGATTGCTTGTAGATTTGTATATGAAAAATAAAAAACCTAACATATTACTTTTGATTAATATGTTAGGTTTTTTTTAAATAAGGTGCTTCTTAAATTTGTGTTGTAATTCGTTTCAGAATCCAAATGACAGCATCTTGAAAGTTTTCTGCAATATAACTCGGTTCAATATGAGCCCATTTATCGCGATATGTATGTAATGCGTCATGCCCGGCACCCGTTTGAACTAAGATCGTTGTTGCATTCACATTTGCGCCAGCAACGATATCAGTCCAGCGATCGCCAATAACGATACATTTTGTTAAATCAAGCTCATGTTTTTTTGATGCTTGCAGAAGCATACCTGTACTTGGCTTTCGACATTCGCATCCATCTCCATGTCTGTGAGGACAAAGATAGATGTCATCAAAACCAAAAGCTTCTAGTTCTTGAATAAAATCTTCTATACTTGCTTTTCCATCAGCAATACCAGGTTGATTTGTAAAGGAAAATAGTTTTATATTTTGTTCTTTTAATGCACGTAAGGCGTCTTGTGTAAATGGAAATAAGGTAAATTCACCAGGATAATGTATGATAGTATCTCCTCCGATGGTTCCATCACGATCGATAAATATTGCTTGAATGTTTGTCATAATAGTAGTTCCCTTCAACTAGTAAATTAAAAGTATTTTACAAATCGATATCCGTTTATTTCGTATCCTAATTTTTTATAGAATGGATGAGCATCTGTTCTTTGCGTACCACTTACAAGCCATGTTCCAATACAGTTATGCTCTTTAGCTAACTGTTCAGCATACTCCATTAAAATTTGTCCAATTCCTTTTCTTCTTGCTGTGGAGTCAACACTAATAATGGATACTTCCCCGTATCGTGTCACATCTTCTAAGTTCTCACGTATACGAAATCCAAGGAATCCAAATATATGATCATCTTCTTCGTAAACATATAAGAAGTCAAATGGGCTCATTTCAACAAATTGTAAGCGATTTTGCATGTCTACATAAGAAATATCAGAACCTTTTAATTCTTTTGTTAGTGAACAAAGTGCTTCTATATCGTTCACAGTTGCTTTTCGAATGTGAGATTTCATACTCTCAACTCCATCTATAAATATAAATTAACAACTCCAAATGTTAAATATTCTGTTAAAAAGTGTTTTTTCCTGCTAGTAGTACGAATATAAACATTTAATATATTAGATATATAGAATAATATTTTAAGAAGAAATATGTTATGATTTTCCTGGAGTTTATTGTAAGTGGGAAGAGGGGAAGTAATTTGTTACAGGTCAATATTCGATCAGCGGGTTATGAAGCAGGAGAAAAAACAATCCATGATATAGCATTTTCAATTGAAAAAGGTGAACTAGTTGCTCTTATTGGTGCAAATGGAGCTGGGAAAAGTACGACAATTAAATCAATGCTTGGCTTACTTGCAAATATGGAGGGTGAAATTTCGTTTGGTGAAAAAGAGAATCCGTATGCATATGTGCCAGAACACCCAACGTATTATGATTATTTAACATTATGGGAGCACATTGAATTGTTAATGGCTGCACGTGGGTGTGAAATAGGGAGCTGGGAGGAACGCGCACAGGAGTTATTACATACATTTCGAATGGAAAAGCATAAGCATGAATACTTATCAAAGTTTTCAAAAGGTATGAAACAAAAATCAATGTTGATTTTGGCTTTTTTAACGGAACCAGACTTTTATATTATTGATGAACCGTTTATTGGATTAGATCCAGTAGCAACACGAGAATTTTTAAATTTCTTATATAAAGAAAAAGAGCGGGGAGTAGGGATTTTACTGTGTACCCATGTGCTAGATACAGCGGAAAGAATCTGTGAACGATTTTTACTTATTTCACAAGGAACGTTATTAGCAAACGGTAATCTACAAACAATTCAATCCCTAGCAGAAATGCCAGAGAGTCCATTATTAGATTGTTTTGATGCAATCGTAAGGCGGGAACAACATGATGAAACAACAATTTTATAAAAGGTTGCGTCATGAACTGAAAAGAAAATGGAAATCCATTCGGTCTGTAACTGATTGGACAATCGCATTATATTTTATCGTTCCAGTACTTGTATTTAGCGGGATTTATTATCGTTCGTTATGGACAAGAGAATTATCTGCAGAAGAACCGGCTTATTTTTTATTGGGCTTGTTTGTATTTTTCTTTGTTACATATTCAAGAGGAATGCGTTCGTTTTTTGAGCAAGCAGATAGCCTGTTTTTAATTCAGCATCCAGTTCACATGAAAAAATTAATGAAATATGGCATGGTATACACATGTATTCGAATAAGTATAACAAATATCATTGTAACGCTCATTATGTTACCTATATTGGTTAAGAGTATGGGGGCTTCTCTTTTACAAGTCGTATTATTTTGGCTGTTCTTTACCGTTTTTCGGTGTATGTTATCACTATTGGTAAGATATATAGATGTGCGTGGAGGGAAGCGCTGGGTATTATGGATTGTAAAGATTATCGTATTTTTTATGAGTTTTATTTGTTTGGGAAGTGGTATGTTTTTAGGTTTTAAACATCCAGTATATGCAATGCTATTTATCATTGTATTGATTGGAATTAGTTTGATATTGATAAAACAAAAAATGAACTATCAACGTTTCTTTTTTAAGGAAGTTGAAAAAGAAAAGGAAGAGGGTATGCGCTGGACAACGGAAATCATGCACTTTAGTGGTCAAATAACGAAGCCAAGTAATAACTCGAGACCATGGTTGTTTCCACGTTCGAAGCATATACTAGGGAAAAAATCTGATTCGCGTATTATTGAATCATTTTTTAAGGAGTATTTTCGATCAGGTGCTTCTTTAAGTTTTTATATTAAAATTATCTTTATGAGTGCAGTATCGATAAAAGTAACACCATGGTGGATTGCGCTTATTATTATTGTATTTGCCTGTGTTGCAATTGCACTTTATTCAGGGGATCAATGGAATGAATTTGTTAAAAAAATGTTTCTCCAATTATATTGTGATCAAGGGAAGTTATTATTGTTAAAAGGAAGAGCGGGAATGTCCTTGTTTGTTCCGGCTGTTTTGATTTACGGCATAGTTATACTTGGCCAGTTTTATTTATTACCAGCTATTATCGTAGGAAGCCTACTATTAATATTAATAGGCTGGATTGTATTCATACCATAGAAAAAAGAGCCATAATGGCTCTTTTTTAGTCTGTAATTGACTGGTAAATAAAATATAAGAGAACAAAAATGCTCACGACGGAGTACATGACATCTAGAGTCATTAAAAATCCTCCTCACTATTGTTGTACTTATATTATATGAAATCTGACTATTACATATTCAAATGAAAAAAATATGAAAGTTAATAAATTTGTAAAGTGCAAAAATTAGCATCATTTTGTATAATGGAAGAAACAACTGTTATACAAATATAAGTAGTGAAAGGGGAGGGAATAAAAAATGCCAAATTGGTTTAGAAAGACGTTAGTCGCATTAATTACTGTATTTACATTTGGTTTAGTGACGCCTCCTTCTATTTTGCTTGATAATGCAAAAGCGGACAAGCCTACAACAAGGCAACAAAATTTGGAGCAGACGTCCTATACATATGAAGAAAATCGAGAGAGGTTAACCGCAGAGACCTTTGTGACCTATGCAATGCAAGAAGCTGAGAAACAATCTATGCAAAAGTTTGGTTCTAAAATTGGACCTGTCATTGAAGATGAATTTAAAGATATTATTCTACCTAAAATAGAAGAAGCAATTGCAGAGCTTACAACAGATGTACCGGAAGAGTCTTTACAATCATTAGCAATTTCACAGAAACCAGCAGGCGGCAATAACGAAAAGATTTTTCATGTATATGATACGAAAACAGGAAATGATTTACTACGTTTCCATGTAAGGCGGGATCATCCACCACAAGATGGATATTATTTTAATTTCCACTACCATCGCTTTGATGATGGATATACAGCGCATCATGAGTTAGGAGATATTTATTGGAATACGAATATGCCGCCGAAATGGCTGTCGTGATAAAAAGAACGAGGAGATGTCCTTGTTCTTTTTTGTTTTTATAAATGTGAAAATTAAAGGTGAAGCGGATCTTAACAGCGAATAGAGTATGTTTAGATTTGTTCAAAAAAGAGGCTAAGGGAGTATTCATTATGTTGAAATATGTTGTATTTGATTTTGACGGTACATTAGTAGATTCACAAGATATATTTGTTCCTATTTATAATCAACTTGCTGAGAAGCATGGGTATAAAACGGTAAGTGAAGAAGAAATTGAACCTTTAAGAAAATTATCTATTCCTGAAAGGTGTAAACAGCTTCATGTACCACTTTATAAATTGCCTATATTAGCGCTAGAGTTTTATAAACTATACCAGCCAGCTATTAAAGATCTAGTCTTATTTAATGGCATGAAGGAAGTGCTAGATGAATTACATAGAAAGGGTTATGGAATAGCAGTAATATCCTCTAATTCAGAAGAGCATATTAGAGCATTTCTACATAACAATCAAATAAAAAATATTCAAGAAGTTTTTTGTTCGAAAAATTTGTTTGGGAAAGATAAAATTATCAAGAAATTTTTAAAAGAAAAAAAGTTAACAGAAGCTGATATGCTGTATGTTGGTGATGAGCAACGAGATATTGTTGCATGTAAAAAAGTTGGCGTAAACGTCGTATGGGTTGGATGGGGATATGATGTGATGGAAACGATCAAAGAAGATTCTCCAAATTATATGGTAAATACACCAAATGAAATTTTACATATAGTTGAGTCTGTTCA
>Ga0209025_1003501_pt1 | contig 14758 bp, 10 predicted proteins | sample AraplaMF_Col_mLB_FD_184256 | JGI IMG/M metagenome (GOLD analysis project Ga0209025, IMG submission 184256) | Arabidopsis root microbial communities from the University of North Carolina, USA - plate scrape MF_Col_mLB (SPAdes) (version 2) | ecosystem: Host-associated > Plants > Roots > Endosphere... | reverse complement strand
AGCTGCTGGTGGTGTTCTCCATCCTCGCCTTGCTGCTGACGCTGGCCACGCCGCGCTACTTCAAGGCACTCGACGGCGGCAAGGAAAAAGTCCAGGCGCAAAACATGGCCACGCTGCGCGACGCGATTGACAAATTCCGCGCCGACCAGGGCAAGTACCCGGCGCAGTTGCAGGAGATCGTGGACAAACGCTATTTGCGCGAGATCCCGCTGGACCCGGTCTCCGGCTCACGCGCCTGGGAAATCCTGCCGGTACCGAACAACACCGAGCCCGGCATTTACGACGTGCGCGCACCCAATGTGCCCGCCCCCTTGCCGCCGGCAACCACGGAAAGCGCCGCGCCATGAAGCAGCCCGCGCAGCGCGGCTTCACGCTCATCGAGCTGCTGGTCTCGCTGGCCATTGTGGGCCTGCTGGCCATGGTGGCCGTGCCGCTGACCCAGGTGGTGCAAACACGCGCCAAGGAGGCCGAACTCAAGCAGGGCTTGCGCGTGATACGCCAGGCGCTGGACAGCTACAAGGCAGCCTCTGACGCCGGCGTGATCGACAAGGGTGTCGGCGCCTCGGGCTACCCACCTTCGCTGGAGGTGCTGGTCACCGGCGTGCCGCGTTCCGCGGCCTTTGGATTTTCAGCCCAGCCCTTTGTGCTGCTGCGCCGAATCCCACGCGACCCTTTTGCCGAAGACCCGGCCTTGAGCGACGCGCAGACCTGGAACACCCGCGCCTACAGCAGCAGCGCCGAGGCGCCGCAGCCAGGCGCGGATGTGTTTGATGTTTCGTCGAAGTCCTCCAAGCAAGGACTTGACGGTACGGCTTACCGCAGCTGGTGAGGGGCGAGCCGTGAAAGCCATCCGTTCGAGCAAGCCATTGGCCGGCCAGTCAGGCCTGGTCCTGCTCGCGGTCTTGATTTTTCTGCTGCTCACCACCCTGGGCGCATCAGCCATGGTGGAACTGCAACGCACCCACACCCAGCGCGCCAAGGAGGCCGAACTGCTGTTTGTCGGCGACCAGTACCGCCGCGCGATCAAATCGTATTACAGCAGCGTGCCCGCAGGCAAAAGCCAGTCCCCGCCGCGGTCCCTTGAGGACCTGCTGGAAGACAAACGGTTTCCCATGCCGGTGCGCCATTTGCGCCGCCTGTATCCCGACCCGATGACGGGCGAGGCCGACTGGGTGCTGGTTCAAGGCGCCGGCGGCATTCTGGGTGTGCACAGCCGCTCCATGCAAAGCGCTTTCAAGAGGCGGGATTTCCCGATTCAGTACCGGGATTTTCAGGATAAGGAGAATTATGCGGAGTGGGTGTTTGTGGCTTCGGTGAATTGAAGGGGTCACACTGCGTGGACACGCCGGGCCAGCAGACAAACACGTATCGGTGTTCGCTTCCCTTCCCTATTGCCAAAGAAAAGCCATTAGCACTCCGACCAGCCGTTAAGGCTGTGCGATTTCAAAGGCTTTTGCTTTTGCTGTTGAATTGCGCTTGAGTTTGACCCAAGGGTCGCCAACACACACAGGCCGCTCAGAACAGCAACGTAACATCGACCCACATGGGGGCTACTGCCGTAAATATCCCTCGCACTATAACTCGCGCCCCTGCCCCAAGCTGCAATGCAACTTGAGGCTGGCTACTTGCGTCCAAGCAGTCGCCTTCTAATGTCATAGATCATCGCAATCAGTCCGATGACTATTAACGCAATATTCCTCCATTGATCGATCAGCGGTACATCGTCGTTCCACAAAAGGTATGCCCCAATCAAAACAATCACCGCACCCCAAATAAATACTGGGATTTTTTCAACCGGCAACAATTCAGGCCCCATAAGATTTCCTTCACATACAAACTACGACACCAGCCTCAGCCTCAACGCTTACATGCGCATTCGCTACGCGCCATTTCCATAGCTACAGTGCCAAACGGCGTCATCACGGCACCAGCTACCTCTGCCACACCGCTAGCGAGGCCAAAGAACCAAGCCATTCCTCTACCGGCCACATGCCCAACTGCCAAATTACCTGGGATTTTGGTCATCAAGGACTTACCGGCAGCCTCAGGCACTTTAGTTGCCAACAATTTCTCGTCTACTACTTTCAATGCTTCCTGGTCCGTGGATACCCATTCAGGATTTAAGCCAGGAATGAACTGCTGGATATTTCCTGTTGTGGCGATAAATCCCCAGAAATCACCGTAGTGATCATGAATGTATTTTTCCACACAAGGATCATTGACAGGTGGCAATATCAAGCTGTGATTGCCACCACCACCCATTAATCCTTTCGAATCGACCATCGATAATGGATTCCCCTCTACGTAGCTAAAGGTATTGATCCCTCCCACTAGTCCAATCGGGTCGGACTGCATATAGCGTCCGACCCTCGGGTTGTACTCCCGATTCCAATTCTGGAACAGGCCACTTTCGGCATCAAATATTTGGCCGGGCAAGCGCTGATTAAAGCTGAAGGCACCGAGGCTGCTCGGATTTTGATCCGGCGCCGTGGCTCCAAATGCCTCAGCCGAATCCCAACGCCAAGCAATCGCTTCGTCGCTCTGACGTGTAATGATCCGCGGTGCTCCAAGCTGGTCCGTCGAGACGTTGTACAGACTGATCGCGATACTGCTTGCAGCTGCCGCACCCGTCTGCTTGACCACACCCACTGGGGCGCCCATGTAGATAGTCTCATAGAGCGGAGTTCCGTTGGCATCGTACTCACCGAGCAGCTTGCCCTCTTCGTCATAAACGTAGTAGCTGGCCCCCGTCGACACCAACGCCGCGGGGCCAGTTTTACCAACCCGTAGTTCCAGGGCGTTATAACTGTAAGTGACCGTACCGCCGGCATTCGTCATAGTCGCCAGGCGTCCGCGATCGCTATAGGTATATGCACTGGCCCCGTCACTCGTGATATTGCCGGCCGCGTCATGTACCACCGTCGCTGTTCCCCCCACGTCCTGGGTCTGGGTCAGCTTGTTGCTGGTGGCCGACACTGTATTGGGGTAGCTGGTGCCGCTGATGACTTTGGTCGTGCGATTGCCGGTGGCGTCATAGCTGTAGCTGATGGTGGTTGCACCCAAGGTTGCGCTGATCAGGCGGTTCAGGTTGTCATAGCCAAAGCTTTGGTCCAACGAGGGAACGGCGACTCCGTTGCTTGTGTGGGTGTAACCCGTAATCCGCCCGGCAGTGTCGCGAACGACAGTGCGGCGGACTCCGGTAGTCGTTGGATCGCCCAGGTTGTAAGCACGGATCTGGCCATTGGCGTCATAGCTGATCGCCTGAGTCTTGGTGCTGGCCCAAGTCCAACCGGTCAGCTTGCTTTCGGCATTGCGGGTGATGGCGCTGAGCATGGGCAAAGTGCTGCCAGTGTTGGTGCCTACACCGTTGCTGTTCGGTGGGTTGACGGTGATTCCGGAGACATCGCCGTAGCTGTCATAGCTGTAGTTGACCCGGGTGCCACTCGGATAGGTAATCGCGGTTAGCTTGTCCATGGCACTTCCCGTGTCACCCCAGGTGTAGCCCACGGTGAAAGTTTTAGCTCCTGTGGTCTGAGTTTTGCCGGTTCTGCGGCCCATGCTGTCGTAGCTGTAGGTCACCTGGCCGCTGGCGTCGGTGATTTTGGTCAGTTCGCCGATGACCGCTGGTGTGGGGGTTGCTCCGCCGTCGTATTCAAACGTGGTGCCGGTACCGGTGGCATAGCTGATGGTTTTAAGCCGGTCCAGGCTGTCATAGGTGTACTGGGTCAGCTTGCCCCTGGCGTCGGTTTTGCTCAGCACATTGCCTTTGGCGTCGTAGGTGTACTGGCTGGCTCCCGTGTCCGGGCTGGTTTGCGCCGTGACATCACCCAGGCCGTTGGGGCTGTAGTTGGTGGCCAGGTTGCGCGGGTCGGTGACCTGGGTCAGGCCGTCGGCGCTGTTGTAGGCAAAGCCGGTGACCGTCGGGCTGGCAGTTCCAATATTGGCCGGCTGCTGGGTCTGGATGGGTCGGCCCAGGCTGTCGTAATAGGTGTAGGTCGCGAGGCCGTTGGGGTCCAGCACCGTGGTGGGCCTGCCCATGGCGTCGTAGCCGTACTGCCAGGTCAGGGTGCCGGTGTTGATCGCGACAGTGACCGCACCAGAAGTCGAGGGATCATTGTTGGTGTCGCCCGCGTACTCAGCACTCAGGGTGTGGCTGCCCAGGGCCAGGCTGGAGGTGGCGAGTGTTGCAACCCCACCGGTCAGCGCGCTGCTGCCCACGGTGGAGGCTCCGTCCTTAAAGGTGACAGTACCCGTCGGGCTGGCACCAGTCACGGTAGCAGTCAGCGTAACGCTCTGCCCGACCGGGGCGGTGCCGGCGTTGCTTGAAAGCGCCGTGCTCGTCGGGGTAGCGGCAAGAACCATGGCCGGGGCCATGAGGATGAGCAGCACCAGGCGGCTAAGCCACACGGTGAAAGCTCTGGTGGGGCTAAGGCTGCGCATGCTGATTCCTCCTGATTGGGTGATGGCTGTGATGGTTTTCAATTGCTCGCTCCCGTGACTTGCTGGATTCGGTTCAGGGCGTCATAGACGCGTGTGATGTTTCTTTGCAGATTGCCCGCGGGGTCCTTGACCTGCTCGCCTGTCTTGTTGCCCATGGCATCCAGGGTGTAGGTGATGGTGTTGCCCTTGGCGTCGGTCACGCCGGTCAGGCGGTGTGCCGCGTCATAGCTGTAGCTCATCGTGGTGGTGTCGGGCATAACCACACCGATCAGGTGGCCCGCGTTGTCGTAGCTGTAAGTTGTGGTTCTGGCCGTGCCGCCTGGCGGAGCCACCGCCACGCTGCTGACCCAGCCTTTGGGTGTGTACACCGTGTCGGTCGCAACACCTTTTGGATCCACCATCTGCCTGGCCCGCCCTGCCCTGTCATACAGGGTGAACTGCGTAACGTGGCCCACAGCATTCGTGATGCTTTGCAGGTCACCTGCCGTGTGGCCCACTTCATTGGGTGCCGTGCCGCTGAAGCTGGTGGCCGTGTAATAGGCGTAGGTCTGGCGGACGATGCCGTTGATGCTCTCGGTAGCGACCAGGCCTTGCGGGTTGTATGTCCAGCTCGTCGTGCGGGCCACGCCGGTGGCCGTGTCGGTGACGGTCTGGCTCAGCCGGTTGCCTTGCGCATCGTAGGTGTAGGCGGTGGTCCGCCCCGCTTCGGTGACGAGCACGGGCAGCCTGAAGGTGGCATGCCACTGGGTCGTTGTCGTCTGCGCTTCAGGCAAGCTCGCCGCCCTGGTCGTCGCCAGGGGCAGGCGCCGGTTGATGTCCCAGGTGTACATGGTGTTGACACCCAGGAAATCGGTCTCCTGCGTGACAAGGCCATTGGCGTCCTGCACGCGGCTGGCGGCGTCCCTGGCCGCGCCAAACAAGGGTAGCGTGGCGCCGGTCACTTCAAGCTGGCCTTGGTTAGCGGTGTAGCTATAGGTTCTCGCTGTCCCCAAGGGATCGGTCACTGTCGCGCTACTGCCGACCTGCGCGGGATAGGAGATTTGATATTTCTCGGTGGCACCGGCATGCTCCCCGCTGATGGCCCGTCCCTGCGCATCGTAGGCCCAGCTTGCGAAGCGGGCGCCGTTCTCATCGACCAAGCCGGTCAGGGCATAGGGGAAACTGGCGTTTTCATACAAGTATTGACGCGTCGTGCCGTCCGTTCCCGTCGCCTGGACCAGCCGGTTCTGCGTGTCATAGACATAGCCGATGGAACCCACGGGCGTGGACACGCTGACCAGGTCGGAAGCGCTGTTATAGGCCAGGGACACACTGCGGCCGAACTGGTTGCTGACGCCGATGAGCAGTCCCGGCGCAGGAGCGATGGTGACCGGGGTCGCGGTGCTGCTGTAGGTCAGACTCGTGGTCCACCCGTTGCGAAGCGTGATGGTCTGCAACTTGCCCTCGATGTCGAAGGCCATGGCGGTGCCGTCACCGCTCAGATACCGGTACCCTGTCGCCGCGCCGGCCGGGCCGAGCACGATGCTCAAGGTGTCGGTGGAGCCGCTGGTGATCCAGCTTGTGTTTTCAAGGGTGGGCGCCAGGGTACAGCTGCCGATGCCATAGTTCGCGCCGGACGGGGCACCCAGGTAGTTCGGTGGTGAGTTATAGCCGCAGCTCGATCCATTTGACCGGATGTTTTCGTAAATGCAGGTGTTGCCCGATACTTCAGCGCGCGTCACCGTCCATGTGCAGCCCGGGTAGGCCGCAATCGCGTCGTTGACATCTTTTTGCGCGCCGGCGGCACAAGCCGCCTCCTTGCTTGGCCTACAAGCCCCTCCGCCCGCCGAATAGCCCACGCCTGCGGAGCTTTGGTCTTTCACAAATTTCACGCCAAGGCCATCGCCCATCAACACCGTGATGCGGTCTTCCTCGAACACAAGCCTGGTTGAATAGGGATGGATCCAGCCCGCGCCCAGATGCGCGGCCGGTGCGGCCAGCGTTTCTGTTGCCGATGCGGGTATCCAGGCGCTACGGTACACGCGGGTCCATTCGATCGGTTGCGCACCAAGGCTCGAATAATCCGTTTCTCTCTGAACCTTGATACCGGAGCTCGGAATGATGGGATTGGACACTTCCATGCCCGGGGTGCACTGTTTTTCTTTGGGGACCTGGGGTGCCTGCGCCAAGGCATCCAGGGGGCTGGTGCAAGCCTCAATATTGAAATTCAATCCTGAAGGCGCACCCAGGTATTCGGGCGGCGCGTTGTATCGGCAGCTACTGCCCGCCGCCCGCATGTCTTCATAAATGCAGGTGTTGCCGGACACTTCGGCCCGCGTCACCCACCAGTGGCAATCGGGTATGAAGGTATTGGCGTCATCGACGTCCTTGTTCGCCGCCGCGGTGCAAGCCGCTTTTTTTGTCGGCAAACATACGGAGCCATTGGAGCGGTACCCTCCCCAGGCAAAATCGGAAAGGGTGCAGAGCAGGACGATCACATATTTCAGATTGTTCAATTGTTCGCTCCCGTAACTTGTTGCACGCGGTTCAGGCTGTCGTAAACCCGAGTGATGTTTCTTTGCAGGTTGCCCGAGGGGTCCTTGACCTGCTCGCTGGTCTTGTTGCCCATGGCGTCCAAGGAATAGCTCACGGTGTTGCCTTTGGCATCCGTGACGCCGGTCAGCCGGTGCGCGGCGTCGTAGCTGTAGCTCATGGTGGTGGTGTCGGGCATCGCCGCGGCGATCAACTGGCCCGCGTTGTCGTAGGTATACGTGGTGGTCCGTGCAGTTCCCCCGGGTGGGGTGACCGTCACGCTGCTGACCCAACCTCTGGCCGTATAGACCATGTCGGTCACGATTCCTTTCGGATCGATCATCTGCCGTACCCGTCCGGCTTTGTCATACAGCGTGAACTGCGTCACATGACCTGCCGCGTTGGTGACCGACCGAAGATCTCCTGCCGTGTAACCGTCGGCGTTAGGGTCAATCGCGATGGGCCCGCTATTGGGAAAGGCCTGCGCGGGCGGCGTGAAGTTGCCGGTGTAGCGGGCAAATCCTTTGGTGATCCGCAAGTCGGAGAGATAACCGTTCCAGTCACCTGCGCCTATCGAATCGGCGCCGATGGCGACATTGCGCGAAGAAGCACTCAGGTTGGCGAAAAGAGCTGAAGAGCCAACACTCACGCCATTGACGTAGAGGGTCACCAAGTTGCCATTGCGCACTACGGCGAGATGATTCCAGGTGTTCAGGGCCAATGGGCTGGGCGCATTGACAGAAGCAACCAGCGCATTACCACTGAAGAACGCAGCCTGGGGCTGACCTGCAATGGTGAGCAATCCAAAGCTGGCGTTTTCATTCGCACCGAGCCGGTACTGGCCCACTATGCTTTGAATCCCCGACGAATAGCCTGTGGTGTTGTTCGCTTGATAGACCCAGCTTTCAATGGTGAAGTTTCCTGCATCAAACTGGAAGGCCTCTGCGGCCGGCGTTGATAGATATGAACTTCCACCGTCAAGGTAAATCGAACCACTACCGAACTTGCTCTGGGCCGTACTGATCTGCGCACTACCCAGCACCGTCAAGGGCTTGGGCGACAGGCTGCTGTCCACGATGGACGAACCGGCAGTACCGCTGCCATGGACCAGCAAGCTGACGCGGCTCCACTCAAGATCGTTAGTGCCTTCGTTGGACTCCGTGCCTGTGAAGTTGGTGCTGCCGTAGTAGGTGTAGGTCTGACGGACGACGTCGTTGACGCTTTGGGTAGCCACCCGGCCTTGTGCGCGGCCGTTGGGGATATACGTCCAGCTGGTGCTGCGGGCCGCATTGGTGGCGGTATCGGTGACGGTCTGGCTCAGCTTGTTGCCCTGCGTGTCGTAGGTATAGGCGGTAGTTCTATCTGCCTCTGTCACGAGAACGGGCAACTTGAAGCTGGGGTGCCACTGCGTTGTGGTGGTCTGCACTTCGGGCAGGCCTGCTGCCTTGGTGGTCGTCAGGGGCAGGCGCCGATTGATGTCCCAGGTGTACATCGTGCTTACGCCCAGAAAGTCGGTCTCTTGCGTGATGAAACCATTGGCATCCTGCACTCGGCTGGCGGCCGAACTCGCGCTGATGCCGCTGGGCTTGTCGGCTCCGGTAACGGCCAGTTGGCCTTTGGCGGTGCCGTAGTTATAGGTGCGCTGCGTTCCCAGGGGATCGGTGACTGTGGCTACCCCGGCGGAGGCGTAGCTCACGCTATGCAGATCGGCACCTCCTGCATGCTGGGTACTGATGCCTCGGCCCTGAGCGTCGTAAGCATAGGTCGCGAACCGCACGCCCAGCTCGTCCACGATGCCGGTCAATGCATAGGGAAAATTGGCGTTTTCATACAAATACGTTTTGATGCTGTTGTCGGCGAACTGAACGCTGGACAGCCGAGACATTCCATCATATTGGTAGCGAAGCTGAATTACACCGGCAACGGTAACCGTAGAAAGTTTTCCGTTGTTCCCATAGGAAAACGTCATCAGCCGGCCAAATTGATTCTGCACCTGCGTCAACAACCCGGAGCCAGCGCTGTAGGAGTACGCCCGAATCCAGCCGTTGCGCTGAGTGTGCGCTAAAAGCTTGCCGATCTCGTCGAATTGCCAGGTTGAGCCATCGTCGGCGTTCTGATAAAGGTATGTGCCTTCTGACTGAGTCAAGGTATCAGCCGATCCATCCGCTACCCAGATACCGCTACCTCGGTACCTTGAAAAACTTTTGACGGATCCGTCACCAAACTCAAACGTCGCACTATCCTGAGACGCACCTCCGAGCCCATCGACGTAAAACATTCTCGGTTCATGCTCGTGCCGCCACGTTGCATCCAGAGATGTACTGGCTTGGTAGTGATCCTCCGCCAAACTCATGCGGTACGTTCGAACCAGATTTAAGGGATGTACGGCAGGATCCAGATAATCACGCTCCGTCTGCAGCTTGTCTCCGGTTGCGGGAATGATCGGATTGCCAGCGACAGCTTCGCAGTAACCAGCGCCCTGGGGAAGACCAGGAGGGAGACATTTCCCGTCCTGCGCAACAAAACCTTTCTTGCATTCGCAGCTTGACCCAATCGGTTCACTGTTAAGCGGGCAGGCCGTCACCCCTCGCGTATAGATGTTTCCATAGTTGTAGCCAGAAGCCCCCGCTGGAACCCCACCGCAGCAAGGCGCAGTTAATACGTAAAAGACCCCACAACCATTCCAGCCCGCAGTGGCTGAAACAAGTGTTGCCGTTCGAGGAGACTGCGATGCCAGATAAGCCGGTATGGACTTCTCGCAAGCTTCCAGGGCTGTCGGGTACCACGGCTGTCCGCCGCCCTGATATTCGTAACGCAGTTCGGGTGGAACCGTTTGCCCCGCCCACGACAGGGTGACAAGAAGAGAGCCCAAAGCCAAGACCAGCCACGCCGCTACAGCACGGATGCACGACTTGCGCGCCGCAAATGACGTATGGCGACGGTTTCTATACTTTGCGACCGTGCTTGTTGTTTTCAATTGACTGCTCCCGTAATCTGCTGAATCCTGTTCAGGCTGTCGTACACCCGAGTGATGTTTCTTTGCAGGTTGCCCGAGGGGTCTTTGACCTGCTCGCTGGTCTTGTTGCCCATACCGTCCAGGGTGTAGGTGACGGTGTTGCCTTTGGCATCCGTTACGCCGGTCATGCGCTGCGCGGCGTCGTAGCGGTAGCTCATGGTGGTGCTGTCGGGCATGACAACGCTGATCAACTGGCCCGCGTTGTCGTAGGTATACGTGGTGGTGCGTGCCGTGCCGCCGGGTGGCGTCACCACTACGCTGCTGACCCAGCCTCTGGGGGTATAGGCCATGTCGGTGACGATTCCCTTGGGGTCCACCATCTGCCGTACCCGCCCGGCCCTGTCGTACAGCGTGAACTGGGTCACATGGCCAGCGGCATTGGTGATGCTTTGCAGGTCCCCTGTGTTGTGGCCTGTCGCGCTGGGGTCGATCACCGCCGCACCAACATTCGGGAACGCCTCGGCCGGCGGCGTGAAATTGGCTGTGTACCGTGCAATGCCCTTGGTGATCCGGAGGTCGTCGATATGACCATTCACATATCGGGGACTGCTGTCAGCGAAACGTCCCACAAACAGCAACCAGCCGGTCGTCGGCGTATTCGGCGCAACATTCGCGCCGGCCGAACTCTGCAACACGCCGTTGAGGTACAGGGAAAGGACACCGCCGTTGCGCACGAACGCGAGGTGATACCAGGTGTTCTCTGTCAAGGCGCCGGAAGAGTCAACACTGTATTGCTCGGCCCCGCTATAAATGAAGGCGCGCACCTTCCCGGAGAGTAATGCGCCAAAGTGATGGATGCCCATGGCCAGGTCAGCCCCGGCAGAAACCGCCGGCCTGTTGATGCTGAGGATGGCCTGGTCTGCTGTCGCCGAACCGACGTAGTACCAGGTCTCCACCGTGAAGTCGCCCAGCCCGACGTCAAGGCTGGCATCGGCCGGCGTCGAGAGATAGCTCCCGCCGCCGTTGAAGTACATGGACGCGCCGCCAAACCTGCTTTGCACCGTGCTGACTCCGGCACTTCCGGCAGCGGCAATGGTTTTGGGGGCCGGGCTGCTGTCGGTGAAGAGGGTGCTGCCGTTGGCGCCATCACCGTGCAGGAGAAGGCTTACGGCATTCATGTTCGGATCAAATGCCCCAGGCGCCTGGGTGTCCGTAAAAAAGGTGTTGCTGTAGTAGGCATAGCTTCTTGCGGCCACACCGTTGGGAGAGGTTTCCGCTGCGGGCTGGCCCTGCGGGTTGTAAGTCCAACTGGTGGCGCGGGGCGTATTGGTAGCCGTGTCGGTCACAGTCCGACTCAGCTGATTTCCCTGTGTGTCATAGGTATAGGAGGTGGTTTTTCCCGCTTCAGTCACAAGCAGGGGCAGTTTGAAGGCGGGATGCCACTGGGTGGCCGTGGCTTGCACTTCGGGCAGGCCGGCGGCTTTGGTGGTGCTCAGCGGCAGGCGCCTGTTGATGTCCCAGGTGTACATGGTGTTGACGCCCAGGAAGTCGGTTTCCTGGGTCACAAAGCCGTTGGCGTCCTGCACCCGGCTGGCGGCGGAGCTGTTTCCAGTGCCACTGGGCTTGTCGGCGCCGGTCACGGCAAGCTCACCTTTGGCGGTTCCGTAGGTGTAGGTGCGGGCCGTGCCCAACGGGTCCGTCACCGTGGCCGCGCCTGCTGTTGCGTAGCTCACGCTGTAGAGGTCGGCGCCGCCGGCATGGCCGCTGCTGAGGGCGCGACCCTGGCTGTCGTAGTGGACGGTGGCAAGCCGGGCACCCAATTCGTCGGTGATGCCCGTGACCAGGTGGCGGAAACCGGCGTTCTCGTAGTGGTAGGTCTTGTTGACGCCGGCGCTGCCGCCGGGATACACCACACTGGTCAGGCGCGGGCCGGACAGCGTGTCGCCATATTGGTATTGAATCAGCCGGCCGTCAGGCGTGGTGATGCTTGTCAATTGTTTGCTGCCGTTGTAGGCAAAACCCAGGCTGCGCCCGAATTGATTGGTCACGCTGATCAGCAAGCCGGGAACCGGGGCTACGCCGGCGGGGGTGCTTGCCGTGCTGTAGCTGTAGCTCGCCACCCAGCCATTTCGCCGGGTCACCGTCAGCAGCTTGCCTGCCGCATCAAACAGCCATTTCGAATCGTCGTCCGCAGACGCCAACCGGTAGTTTCCTGTGCCGTCTTGCAGAGATACCAGGGTGTCAGGCCCCGAGGTCGCCGTCCATGGCGAGCTACCGCCGTCGCGGATGAAAGTGAGGACACGCCCGCCACCAAACTGCACACGCGCGACCTTTGCCGGCACCTCCTCCAAAGACAGGGACGTGGAAAAATTATGGGCCCACGCCCGGCCCAGGCCGGGGTCAACCGCCAGGGTACGTGGGACGCCGAGACCCCAGCTGCTCCGGAAATACCTTGTCAATTCAAGCGCATGGTCGCCGCCGCTTGTGTAATCGATTTCGGTGTAGCGCTTTTCCCCGGTGGCCGGAATGATGGGATGTGGCGTTTCCAGGCCATCAACAGCGGGACAACTCTTCGGCTCGAGTGGGCTCTCGCTGATAGTCGTCGGGCAACTGCCCAGACTCGCCATATAGCTGAAATACCCCACCGATCCAGTGGCGAACTCAACGTGCCCCTGAACAAGAAAGTTTGGCGCCGTTGTCGTGGTGCAGGAGTCCCTGTAAAACGCGCTTCCCGGCTGCGTGGTGGTATCGGGGTTGTTGGCGGCGCAGACGCGGTTTTTTGCGGCTTCAAAAGAGTCATAACAACCGAGAACACCCGCCGACCAACCCGCATAAACAGGCGCTAGCGAAGACAGCTGCAACAGAAAAACAAAAAAGAGGCGCTGAAGAATATTCATACGATCCGCCATTCACAACGGTCACGACAACGCGTCCTGACTCCACCGCTTGGATGAGACGATGCCGTGCGGTCCGCAGTGAGGCCGCGAACACCCTTGCCGGGATCGCATGTCTGGATGCTGGCGCTCAATTGCTTACCCCGGTAACTTGCTGGACCCGGTTCAGTGCGTCATACACGCGTGTGATTTTTCTTTGCAGGTTGCCCGCGGGGTCTTTGACCTGCTCCCCGGCCTTGTTGCCCATGCCATCCAGCGTGTAGCCGACGGTGTTGCCTTTGGCGTCGGTGACGCCGGTCAGGCGGTGCGCGGCGTCGTAGCCGTAGCCGTAGCCCAGGGTGCTTCCGTCGGGCAGGGTCGCGCCCGTCATCTGGCCTGCGTTGTCGTAGGTGTAGCTGGTGGTGCGGGCCACGCCGCCCGAGGCGCTCGCGGGTGAGTTGAAGCCTAGACAAACACCCAATCCAAGCACCAAGAAAGAGCTGCCACAGCGTGCAACCCGGTTGCCGAAACCGACTCTGCCGGCAGAGATGGTTTGCCGTGCCGCTGATTGCTTACCTGGGCAATACGCCCACCACAGCCGATTCACACGCACCCCACCCGGCGCAAGCCCTTGAAACACTCCCATGGGATCCCTCGTTGATTTGTTCTTGTCGCTCTTATCGCGCGCAAGCGCGCAGTGAGCCCGCAGTCTAGTGACGGGCATAAGGCCTGTCACCCTCCATCTGCATGAGGCAAATCGTGAGTGTGCGTATGAGGCAACGAAATCTTGCGCCTGGAAAATTTCGCGCTTATCAATTTCACGGGCTTCTGGCAGAATCCCGCCGCCCGACGTGATGCCGAGGGCGATTTCAATTCAGCTTCAATCTGAATTGAATACCTTCTCAGTAGCGGCATGCGCGAAGTTACGAAGAAATAATTTGCGTATCAGCGCGCGCAACGCGGCAACTCGGATTGCCGAAAATATTTTTTGTCGCATGTATCAGGCTTGGCCGGAAGGCTCAATAGCCCAGCGGAAACCACACGCCGCGTTGCGTCACCACACCCATATTCAGCCGGACGTGGTTCTCGTCCAGCGTGCTGACGTCAACATCCTCAATGACCTTACAGGCCGGCAAGGATTGCGCAAACACCCGGTCCTTGAGGATCTGAACGGCGTCGTCATAGCCATAGGCTGTTACGCCGCAACCTGCTCCCAATATGGAGAACGGCGGCAGGCCCTCAAAAGAAAACCAGAATCGGTGAAGCTGGGCCAAGACTATCCCGCCATCTCAAGCCTGCGGCGCAATCTCATAGTCCATCACATACGAATGCCTGCCGTCAGCAATCTGTATGCCCAGCGTGCCGCTCAGGCCCGTGAGTTCATCGGTCCCTGAATCGGGCACCACGCTGACCGTCAGCTGCGGCGCGCCGCGGTTCATGGTACCGCTGTGCTGCAACACAAAGCTGCCGCTTTTGCCGTGCAGCGTGCCGGTCACGCGTTCCATCGCGACATAGCCGGCCGAGCCTTTGACGGCGGTGCCGGCGCTGAGCATCTCGCCCTGGCTGGTGGCTTGCAGGTCGCCGCTGAAGGTCTTGTTGATGGAGAGGCGTCCCATCAGCGGACCGGCGTCGGCATTGGCGAGCGTTTGCGGAGCTAGCTTGACGTCAAAGGTTCCGGTGGCTTGGGGCATGGTATTGGCTTTCAAGTAGAAGTGGCAATGCCGGCCATGATGCCAGAGCGCCGGCAACATTTGCCCGCGATAGGCTTGCGCGTAGGCATGCCGCAGCCGGATAACCGCTCGGCCCTGCGCGATGCGGCCGCGTGGGCCAAATAGGGCCGAATCGTGTCGAACCGACGGGGCCAGCTGGCTCGAATTGCTATGCTTGTCGGGTGAGCGACCCGTCCCCTTCCCCCGCGGCCAAGATTCGCCGCATTGCCCACCTCGACATGGACGCATTTTTTGCGTCCGTCGAGCTG
>Ga0209025_1003499_pt1 | contig 14770 bp, 13 predicted proteins | sample AraplaMF_Col_mLB_FD_184256 | JGI IMG/M metagenome (GOLD analysis project Ga0209025, IMG submission 184256) | Arabidopsis root microbial communities from the University of North Carolina, USA - plate scrape MF_Col_mLB (SPAdes) (version 2) | ecosystem: Host-associated > Plants > Roots > Endosphere... | reverse complement strand
GAGAGGTCACACCCGTTCCCATACCGAACACGGAAGTTAAGCTCTCTAGCGCCGATGGTAGTTGGGACTTTGTCCCTGTGAGAGTAGGACGTTGCCAGGCAAACGAAAGACGAGTCAATGGACTCGTCTTTTTTGTGTTTTTATCCTATAAAAGCTGAATTGAAAATCCTCATTGTTGGAAGTTTCGTTTTATAATTAGGAAACTTTATATTCCTCATTCATAAAATAAAGAACGGTTGATTAAACGTGAGAAGATATGGATAGGATAGAGAAGGAAGCAAAAGAGTTGCAAAATTTTTTAATACGTATATAATTAAAGTCAAAGATAGTCAAAGTCAATAAAGGTGGAGGATAAATGAGAAATATATCTGATATTATTGAACAATATCTAAAGCAAGTTATTGACTTAAGTAATAATAATGCAATTGAAATTAAAAGAAGCGAAATTGCTGATAAGTTTGATTGCGTGCCATCTCAAATTAACTACGTTATTAATACTCGTTTTACGCTAGAAAGAGGATTTGTAGTGGAAAGTAAACGAGGTGGCGGAGGTTACATTCGCATTATAAAAGTCAAATTGCATGATGATATAGACATTATTGATCAAATGCTACAAATGATTCAGTATAGTATTGCTCAGTCAAGCGCCGAGAATATAATAAGGCGTTTAGCTGAAGAAGATATTGTTACAAGCAGGGAGACGAAGCTCATGTTTAGTGTGTTAGATCGATCTGTACTACTAACAGACTTACCACTTCGAGATGAACTGCGAGCACGTATACTTCGAGCGATGCTTAGAACACTGAAATATAAGTAAAACTTCTTTTAGGAATAATCAATCTCCTAAAGGCTAGTTGAACGAATAAGGTTATAAATTCATAATTCGTTCCTATTGTAAAGGTGGGGAAATACGTTGATTTGTCAAAACTGTAATTCACGATCAGCAACGCTACATTTTACAAAAGTAATGAATGGAGAAAAGACGGAGATTCATCTTTGCGAGCAGTGTGCACAAGAAAATGGATATACGTCTTTCTTTCAATCAAACAAATCTAGTTTTTCATTTCATAATTTATTAGCAGGTTTACTACATGGTGAACAACCTACAATTGAGAAAAAAGACAATGGCTCTGCGAATATGGATCCGTTGCAATGTTCGAAATGTAATATGACGTATTCTCAATTTGCAAAGATCGGTAGATTTGGTTGCTCTTCTTGTTATGAAACATTTAAAGAACAATTACAACCGATGCTAAAGCGGCTTCATGGCGGGCATACAAGTCATAATGGGAAAATTCCTAACCGTATAGGAGGAAATGTTCATCTAAAAAAAGAATTAGATGAGTTAAAACTAAAATTGCAGGAATGCATACAACAAGAAGAGTTTGAACAGGCTGCAGAATTACGTGATAAAATTCGCAGTTTAGAAAATGAGCTTCGTGAGCATAGAGAGGGGGAATAGTTCTATGTCACTCGATCGTATTATGAACGAAGCGATTAGCCCGTGGATGAGGGAAGATGGTCCTGATTCCGATATTGTTTTAAGTAGTCGTGTTCGGTTGGCTCGGAATTTACGAGATTACCAATTTCCGACGATGTTAACAAATGAAGAAGCGGAGCAAATGATTAAAGTATTTCAAGAAAGGTTTGCTAATCGAACACTGGAACCTTTTGGGATATTTGAGCTTTTACAAATGAATAGCATTCAGCCGTTGCAGCGCAGAGTATTAGTAGAAAAGCACCTTGTAAGTCCAGATTTAGTGGGAACAGAATATGGTGCTTGTTTATTATCTGAGAATGAACAAGTAAGCATTATGCTTAATGAAGAAGATCATATTCGAATTCAATGTTTATTTCCCGGACTACAGTTATCTGAAGCGCTGCATAGTGCAAATCGGATTGATGATTGGATAGAAAGTCAGGTTGAATACGCATTCGATGAACAAGTTGGTTATTTAACGAGTTGTCCTACAAATATAGGAACGGGTTTACGAGCTTCAGTAATGATGCATTTGCCTGCTCTTGTGTTAACAGGACAAATGAATCGTATCGTTCAAGCAATTAATCAACTTGGTTTAGTGGTAAGAGGAATATATGGTGAAGGTAGTGAAGCACAAGGAAATATATTTCAACTTTCGAATCAAATGACATTAGGAAAACCTGAGGAAGATATTGTAGAAGATTTAAAGAGTGTTGTTCAGCAACTTATTCACCAAGAGCGAACGGCGAGGGAATCTATCATGAAAAATTCAAGCGTAGAGCTCGAGGATAAGGTATATCGTTCTTATGGTGTATTGGCAAATAGCCGTTTAATTGAATCTGCTGAGGCTGCAACATGTTTATCGGATGTGCGACTTGGCATTGATCTTGGATATATCGAAAACATATCCAGAAATATTTTAACAGAGTTAATGGTACTTACTCAACCGGGAATTTTGCAGCAATATGCTGGTGGTCCACTGCAACCTGATGAAAGGGATTACCGCAGAGCAGCACTTATTCGTGAAAGATTACAAATTGAACAAAATCGAGCGAAGTAGGAGTGTGATTTATATGATGTTTGGAAGATTTACAGAGCGAGCACAAAAAGTATTAGCGTTATCTCAAGAAGAAGCAATTCGCATTGGTCATAATAATATTGGAACAGAGCATATTTTACTCGGTCTTGTACGAGAAGGAGAAGGAATTGCTGCGAAAGCATTGGTCGCACTTGGATTAAGCCCGGAGAAAGTTCAAAAGGAAGTAGAAGCGCTAATTGGACGTGGTACGGAGGTATCTCAAACAGTTCACTATACGCCACGTGCAAAAAAAGTAATAGAGTTGTCCATGGATGAAGCGCGTAAACTAGGCCATTCTTACGTGGGAACGGAGCATATTTTACTTGGTCTTATTCGTGAAGGAGAAGGGGTCGCAGCCCGTGTTTTAAACAATTTAGGTGTAAGTTTAAATAAAGCACGTCAACAAGTACTGCAGCTTCTTGGTAGTAATGAGACAGCATCTGGCCATCAAGGTGGTGGTTCTGCTAATGCAAGTACACCGACACTTGATAGTTTAGCTCGCGATTTAACAGTTGTAGCTCGTGAAGGGCGTTTAGATCCAGTGATTGGCCGCAGCAAAGAGATTCAACGTGTGATCGAAGTATTAAGTAGAAGAACAAAAAATAATCCTGTACTAATCGGAGAGCCTGGTGTTGGTAAAACTGCGATTGCTGAAGGATTAGCACAACAAATTGTAAATAATGAAGTTCCAGAAACTTTACGTGATAAGCGTGTTATGACACTGGATATGGGTACTGTAGTTGCTGGTACGAAATATCGCGGTGAGTTTGAAGACCGCTTAAAGAAGGTCATGGATGAAATTCGTCAAGCAGGTAATATTATTTTATTCATTGATGAGCTTCATACATTAATAGGTGCGGGTGGTGCAGAAGGAGCAATTGATGCATCCAATATTTTAAAACCATCATTAGCACGCGGAGAATTGCAATGTATTGGAGCAACAACGCTAGATGAGTATCGTAAATATATTGAAAAAGATGCGGCATTAGAGCGACGTTTTCAACCAATTCAAGTGGATGAACCAAGTCTAGAAGAATCAATCCAAATTTTAAAAGGATTACGTGACCGTTATGAAGCGCATCATCGCGTTTCTATCTCAGATGATGCGATCGATGCCGCTGTAAAATTATCTGATCGTTACATTACAGATCGCTTCCTACCTGATAAAGCAATTGATCTAATTGATGAAGCGGCTTCAAAGGTTCGTTTACGCTCTTATACAACACCACCAAATTTAAAAGAGCTTGAATTGAAACTAGAAGAAGTAAGAAAAGAAAAAGACGCAGCAGTGCAAAGTCAGGAATTTGAGAAAGCAGCCTCTTTACGTGATATGGAACAACGTCTACGTGAGAAATTAGAGGATACGAAGCGTCAATGGAAAGAGCAGCAAGGTAAAGAGAACTCAGAAGTAACAGTAGAAGATATTGCAAATGTTGTTTCAACATGGACACGAATTCCAGTCTCTAAGCTAGCTCAAACAGAAACAGACAAACTATTGAACTTAGAAAAAATTTTACATGATCGTTTAATCGGACAGGATGAAGCTGTAGTTGCAGTTGCAAAAGCGGTTCGCCGTGCAAGAGCAGGTTTAAAAGATCCAAAACGTCCAATCGGTTCTTTTATTTTCTTAGGACCAACTGGTGTTGGTAAAACAGAACTTGCACGTGCATTAGCGGAATCTATGTTTGGTGATGAGGATGCGATGATTCGTATTGACATGTCGGAGTACATGGAGAAACACTCTACTTCTCGTTTAGTTGGATCGCCTCCAGGATATGTTGGATATGAAGAAGGTGGCCAATTAACAGAAAAGGTTCGTAGAAAACCATACTCTGTTGTCTTACTTGATGAGGTAGAAAAAGCGCATCCAGATGTATTCAATATTTTACTGCAGGTACTAGAAGATGGTCGTTTAACTGATTCAAAAGGCCGTACAGTCGATTTCCGTAATACAATTGTGATTATGACTTCTAACGTCGGTGCAGATGCATTAAAACGAAATAAACATCTTGGATTTAATGTACAAGATGAAGGTCGTGATTATGCAGATATGAAGAGTAAAGTAATGGATGAGTTGAAAAAGGCATTCCGTCCTGAGTTCTTAAACCGCATTGATGAAATTATTGTGTTCCATACATTAGAGAAGAAACATATTAAAGAAATTGTTATTCTTATGGTAGAACAGTTAGTTAAACGTTTAAAAGAACAAGATATTGATTTAGAACTAACAGATGTGGCAATTGAAGCGATTGCTGATAAAGGATTTGATCCAGAGTATGGTGCACGTCCACTACGCCGTGCCATTCAAAAACATGTTGAAGATCGATTATCGGAAGAGCTCCTTAAAGGTGTTGTTGAGAAAGGTCAAAAAGTTGTTTTTGATACAGAAGGGGAAACATTTGTCATTCGTAGTGCAGAAAAGGTAAAATAAGTATAGACAAACAAAAAGGGGGCTAAAGGATAGCCCTCTTTCTTGTACGAGAAGGAAATATTTTGGTTACACATGAAAGTGAAGTGTAAAAACGATGGCTAAAAAGAAAACAAAATTTATATGTCAAGAATGTGGTTATCAGTCACCGAAGTACATGGGAAAGTGTCCAGGATGTGGACAGTGGAATACCCTAGTTGAGGAGATGGAGCCAGTTGTATCATCACGTCGACTTAATTATGCAAATGCAATTCAAACTGAAGTAACGAAGCCTCGTCGTTTGAAAGAAGTGGAAACGAAAACAGAAGCGCGTATTGAAACGAATTTTCAAGAATTTAATCGGGTTCTTGGAGGAGGAATTGTAGATGGTTCTCTCGTACTTATAGGGGGGGATCCTGGTATCGGGAAATCTACATTGCTGTTGCAAATATCATCACAACTAGCAGACCTTTCCTATGATGTCTTATATATATCGGGGGAAGAATCTGCAAAACAAATTAAACTTCGGGCAGATCGTCTTCATGTAAAGGGAGATAATTTATTTGTTGTATCAGAAACAGATTTACAACGAATTGCACTATATATAGATGAAATGAATCCGTCATTTGTTGTAATTGATTCTATTCAAACGATTCATTTGCCAGAAGTAACTTCAGCACCGGGAAGTGTCGCACAAGTACGTGAATGCACAGCAGAGTTAATGAAGCTTGCGAAAACAAAAGGAATACCTATTTTTATTGTAGGACATGTAACGAAAGAGGGAGCTATTGCCGGTCCTCGTATGTTAGAGCATATGGTGGATGCTGTTCTTTATTTTGAAGGAGATCGTCATCATACATATCGAATTTTACGAGCAGTAAAAAATCGTTTCGGTTCAACCAATGAGATGGGGATTTTTGAAATGAAGGAACTTGGCCTTTCAGAAGTATTAAATCCTTCTGAAATCTTTCTAGAAGAAAGGCCTGTGGGTGTTGCGGGTTCAACGGTTGTTGCCTCTATGGAAGGGACAAGACCTGTTTTAGTAGAAATACAAGCATTGATTTCTCCTACAAGTTTCGGAAATCCAAGAAGAATGGCAACGGGGGTTGATCATAATCGTGTCTCTCTCATTATGGCAGTGCTTGAAAAAAGGGCAGGACTATTGCTCCAAAACCAAGATGCATATTTAAAAGTTGCTGGAGGAATCAAGTTAGATGAACCGGCAGTAGACTTGGCAGTTGCAATAAGTATCGCATCAAGTTTTCGTGATAAAACGACTTCCCCAGGCGATGCTGCTATTGGTGAAGTTGGCTTAACTGGAGAAGTTCGTCGTGTCTCTCGTATTGAACAACGTGTACAAGAAGCGGCAAAACTAGGATTTCAACGTGTAATTATCCCGAGGAAAAATTTAGGTGGATGGACGATTCCAGAAGGGATTGAAGTAGTTGGCGTATCAAATATAGGAGAGGCTCTTCGAATTGCACTAGGAGGATAAGATATGGAAGAAAACAAGCAACGTTCTAAAAGTATTATTAATATTTTGCAGCTTGTTGCACCGGGGACACCGCTAAGAGAAGGAATTGATAATGTGCTTCGTGCACAAACGGGTGGGCTTATTGTACTCGGATACAATGAGCAAATTAAAGGTATTGTTGATGGAGGATTTCATATTAATTGTGCCTTTTCTCCTGCTAGTCTATACGAACTAGCAAAAATGGATGGAGCTCTGATCTTAAATGAAACGGGGAGTAAAATTTTAATTGCGAATGGGCAGTTAGTTCCAGATGCAACTATTGACTCCATTGAAACAGGGATGCGCCACCGAACGGCAGAGCGAGTAGCGAAGCAAACAAATAGTCTTGTTGTTGCTATTTCACAAAGACGAAACGTAATTACTTTATACCAAGGGAATTTACGTTATACATTGAAAGATATTGGGGTTATTTTAACAAAAGCAAACCAAGCAATTCAAACATTAGAAAAGTATAAGGCTGTATGGAATGAAGGAATAACGAACCTTGGTATTTTGGAATTTGAAGAAGTCGTTACGATGTCTGAAGTTGTACATGTATTGCATAGCGTTGAGATGATGCTGCGTATTAAAAATGAAATCTTTAGTTACATTCATGAGTTAGGAACAGAAGGAAGACTTATTCGTTTACAATTAACAGAATTGCTTGCTGACGTAGAGGCAGAAGCCGCGCTATTAATTAAAGATTATTATCATGAAAAAACACAGGATCACTATCAAATTTTGAAAAAATTACAAGAGCTTGCGAATGCTCAACTTCTAGAAGATAGCGACTTAGTAAAACTACTTGGATATTCTGGACAAATGAAACTAGAAGAAAGCATTACACCGCGAGGGTATCGAATTGCAAGTAAAATTTCTAGAGTTCCACCTCTTATTATCGAAAACTTAATTAATCGTTTTAAGAATTTACAAGGAATTTGCCGTGCAACAATTGCAGATTTGGATGATGTGGAAGGAATTGGAGAAGTGCGGGCGAAAAAGATACGAGAGGGTTTAAAACGAATTCAAGAACACTTGTATATGAGTAGACACAATTAAGAATATTACATTGATTTCATAATATAACAACACTCAAAGATTTTTTATATATGATATGATATATTGGTAAATAAAACAAATCATAAAAAAACACGTCCACTTTTGCACTCGACGTTTTGAGTGGCGAAGTAATGGTTAATAATGAGTAGGAGGTGGTTGAATGTTAAAACGAATCGTACAGCTTTTCTTTTTAGTTATCGGAGGAGCGTTAGGGATTTTTCTTATTCCAAAAGTGATTGATATGTTAGGTGTAGGTGCAGTACCTTGGCTTGAAGGCTCTTATATTCGTGCAATTATTGGCGCAATCATTTTATTTTTAACAACATTTTGGCTTGTAGATTATATTGTTCAGCTTATTAAACATATTGAGGAATCGCTTGTAAAAGCACCCGTTACAGATGTTTTATTTGGAACATTAGGGTTAATTTCAGGACTAATTGTTGCGTATTTGATCTTGATTCCGATTCGCGAAATTACCATTCAAGTCATTAGTACAGTATTGCAAATCTTCTTTACACTATTACTTGGTTATTTAGGATTCCAAGTAGGGTTTAAAAAGAGAAATGAATTGTTAGGATTGTTTACATTACCGCAACGCGGAGGAAAGAAAAAAAATGCGAGCAATGAAAATGAGGAAGTAGAAACGTCAACTTCCGATTGGAAAATACTAGATACAAGTGTTATTATTGATGGTCGTATTGCGGACATTTGCCAAACGAAATTTCTGGAAGGAACAATTGTCATTCCGCAATTTGTATTAGAAGAATTACAACATATTGCTGATTCTTCGGATGCGTTAAAGCGTAATCGCGGACGAAGAGGTTTGGATATTTTAAATCGTATTCAAAAAGAGTTACCTATCCCAGTAGAAATTTATGAAGGTGATTTCGAAGACATTCAAGAAGTCGATAGTAAGCTTGTAAAACTAGCAAAATTAACTGGTGGAACTGTTGTTACGAATGACTTTAATTTAAATAAAGTTTCTGAATTGCAAGGTGTGACGGTTTTAAACATTAATGATTTAGCAAATGCCATTAAGCCAGTTGTACTTCCAGGTGAAGAGTTAAGAGTATATGTCGTGAAAGATGGGAAAGAGCAAAATCAAGGTGTTGCATATTTAGATGATGGTACAATGATCGTTGTCGAAGACGGTAGAGAGTATGTCGGTTCTCAAATTGATGTACTTGTTACAAGTGTATTGCAAACATCTGCAGGCCGTATGATCTTTGCCAAGCGTAAATTGTTAGAGAAAGCATTATAAGTAGAGGGCTGACGATGTATACATTAATTATTCCAGCAGCAGGACAAGGTAAGCGTATGGGCGCGGGGAAAAATAAGTTGTTTTTGCAACTTGATGATGCCCCTATTATCGTTCATACATTACGGGCTTTTGAAAAAGATGAACAATGTAGACAAATTATTTTAGCAATTAATGAGAGAGAACGTTCTTATTTTGAAGAACTTCTTCAAACTTATCATATCCAAAAAGATATCCTATTTGTTCAAGGCGGAAATGAGCGTCAGGATAGTGTATATAATGCTCTTATGCATGTAAGAGAGGTAGAGTATGTACTTGTCCACGACGGTGCACGCCCGTTTGTGACGAAGAAGATGATTGAAGATGTATTGCAAATGGCGAAAGAAAAAGGTGCCTCTATTTGTGCGGTGCCTGTGAAAGATACAATTAAAAAAGTAATGCATGATGCTGTTGTTGAAACAGTAGAACGTTCCCAGTTGCGAGCGGTTCAAACACCACAAGGGTTTCATGTTCCTATTTTGTTAGAGGCGCATGAAAGTGCAAAACAAGCGGATTTTCTGGGGACTGACGATGCCAGTTTGGTAGAACGTCTTTCTAAAGAGGTAGGAGTTGTAGAAGGAAGCTATTACAATATTAAGGTGACAACACCTGAAGATTTGGTGATTGCTGAAAGCTTCTTGCGCGTTTTGCAAATACAGTAGCGATGTTATAATAGAAAAGCTCGGTAGCTACCGAGCTTTTCTATGTATAGAGTGGAACTTTCGGCGTGCGGACATATAAAGGTCCACGCGAGTAATAGAATATGAAGCTGCTCATAAGTAGCGGGATAAAATTTATGAGCGTAGTTTGAGGAGGAATTGGAAATGTTTCGAATTGGACAAGGTTTTGATGTGCATGCATTTGCAGAGGGAAGACCATTAATTATTGGTGGGATTACAATTCCATATGAGAAAGGTTTACTTGGACACTCTGATGCTGATGTCCTTTTACATACAATTGCAGATGCTTGTTTAGGAGCAATCGCCGCGGGAGATATCGGTAAGCACTTTCCAGATACAGATCCTGCATTTAAAGATGCGGATTCAGCTGTACTTTTGCAAAAAGTATGGGAGTTTGTTACAGAGCAGGGATATGTACTTGGAAACCTAGATTGCACAATTATTGCTCAAAAGCCAAAAATGGCACCACATATTGAAAGTATGCGTGCAAGAATTAGTGAGCTGCTGCAAACAGAAGTCGAGAATGTGAATGTAAAAGCGACGACAACAGAAAAATTAGGTTTTACAGGACGAGAAGAAGGAATTGCTTCACAGGCTATTATATTATTACAGAAAAAATAGTTGTTTTTAATTCGCAAGATGGATAATCATAATTTTTTGGTGTACAATTAAGGAATCTGTTGACATTAAGAATGGAAGGTGTACCAATTATGGAAAAGCAAGTGAGAGTGCGCTATGCGCCAAGTCCAACAGGACACTTACATATCGGAAATGCACGTACGGCATTATTTAACTATTTATTCGCTCGTAGTCAAAATGGAAAATTTATTATCCGTATTGAAGATACAGACGTAAAGCGTAATATTGCTGGCGGCGAAGAAAGCCAATTAACATACTTAAAATGGCTTGGCATGGACTGGGATGAAAGTGTTGATGTTGGTGGTGAATACGGTCCGTACCGTCAAATGGAGCGTTTAGATATTTATAAAAAGTTATATGAAGATTTACTTGAGCGTGGTTTAGCATATAAATGCTATATGACAGAAGAAGAATTAGAAGCAGAACGTGAGGGGCAAATCGCTCGTGGTGAAACACCTCGCTATGCAGGTAATCACCGTGAACTAACAGAAGAACAAGTTAAACAATTCGAGGAAGAAGGACGTATTCCGAGCATTCGTTTCCGCGTACCTGAAAACCGTGAATATGTTTTTAATGATATCGTAAAAGGTGAAGTATCCTTTAACTCAAATGATTTCGGTGATTTTGTTATCGTGAAGAAAGATGGTATTCCAACTTATAACTTTGCTGTAGCAGCAGACGATCATTTTATGGAAATCTCACATGTTCTTCGCGGCGATGATCACATTTCGAATACACCAAAACAAATGATGATTTATGAAGCATTTGGTTGGGATGTACCGCAATTTGGTCATATGACTTTAATCGTGAATGAAAGCCGTAAAAAATTAAGTAAACGCGACGAATCAATTATTCAATTTATTGAACAATATGAAGCGTTAGGATATCTTCCAGAAGCAATTTTTAACTTTATCGCATTATTAGGTTGGTCACCAGTAGGGGAAGAGGAAATCTTCTCTAAGGACGAGTTTATTGAAATGTTCGATGCAGCTCGTTTATCGAAATCACCAGCGTTATTCGATTCGCAAAAATTAAAATGGATGAATAACCAATATATGAAAAAGCAGGACTTAGATCGCGTTGTTGAATTAAGCTTACCGCATTTAGTGAAAGCTGGCCGTGTAAGTGAACATTCAAGTGAACAAGAATTAGCTTGGATTCGCGATGTGATTGCTCTATATCATGATCAAATGAGCTTCGGTGCTGAAATTGTTGAGTTATCTGATATGTTCTTTAAAGACCATGTAGATTATGAAGAAGAAGGACAAGAGGTACTGAAAGGCGAACAAGTACCAGAAGTTCTTCGCGTGTTTGCGGCAGAATTAGAAGCATTAGAAGAAGTAGAACCTGGAGCGGTTAAAGCAGCGATTAAAGCTGTTCAAAAACAAACTGGTCAAAAAGGAAAAGGCTTGTTCATGCCAATTCGTGTTGCGACAACTGGTCAAACACACGGTCCAGAACTTCCAAATGCAATTGCGCTTCTTGGAAAAGAAAAAGTTTTAAATCGTGTTCGTAAAGTAATTGGTTAACATTTTACGGATTTAGAAATATAATAAAAATACTCCAAAACGAAATAAACAAAAGCGACGAGAAGGAGAAGTAGAAAATCATGCTTTTCACAGAGAAAACCACCATTTGGCTGGAAGTGGTTTAAAAGCGGATTTTTGAAGTGCCCCTTTGAGTCTTCTGCTGAACAACGAATGTATGTCGAGAAACGTCATGATGATGTAAAGTAAGCAGAAGCGGTATAAACCGTTATCATGTTTGAGTTTGAGGTCTTTTTAGGCCTAAACAGAGTGGAACCGCGCTTGTAAGGCGTCTCTGTCTATATAGACAGAGACGCCTTTTTCTATATAAACTCAAATTGAAAAAGCGACATAAAACCATTCTTTTTAGCTGGTCGGGAGCACTGGTCATGCGTAGCAGCACTCTATATGTCGAGAATTTAAAGTGGGTTCATATATACCTTACAGGTGTGGATAGAGTTTGTATGTATCGATAGCCGGAAAAACTAGATTGGTGGAAAAGAAATCCACTGAGGGGAGTTTCACTTTAAATAAAAAGGGGGAACACAGATGTTTAAGAGGCTTCGGGAGGATATTGAAGTCGTCTTTGAACAGGATCCAGCGGCGAGAAGTTATATCGAAGTAATTTTAACTTACTCTGGATTGCACGCAATTTGGGCACATCGTATTGCGCACGCCTTTTATAAACGGAAGTTTTTCTTTTTTGCACGTGCTATCTCGCAAATGAGTCGTTTTTTTACAGGTATTGAAATTCACCCAGGAGCAACGGTCGGTCGCAAGTTTTTTATCGATCATGGTATGGGCGTTGTAATTGGAGAAACGTGTGAAATTGGAGATAACGTGACAATTTATCAAGGTGTTACATTAGGTGGAACAGGAAAAGAAAAAGGAAAACGTCATCCAACGATTAAAGATAATGTGTTAATTGCAACAGGTGCGAAAGTACTTGGATCGATTACGGTTGGAGAAAATTCCAAAATTGGTGCTGGTTCAGTTGTACTGAAAGAAGTGCCTGCGCATTCTACAGTTGTAGGCATTCCTGGTCGTGTCGTGATTCAAAATGGCGTAAAAGTAGGGCAAGAATTAAATCATTGTGATCTTCCGGATCCAATTTTTGATAAGTTGAAAGCGATGGAAGAAGAGCTTGAACAATTGAAAAAACAATTAGTATTGAAAACAGAAAGGATGGATAAAAATGACTATTCACATTTATAATACGTTAACGCGTCAGAAAGAAGCGTTTATTCCTTTAGAAGAAAATAAAGTGAAAATGTATGTATGCGGACCAACTGTATACAATTACATTCATATTGGGAATGCAAGACCACCTATGGTATTCGACACAGTACGTCGTTATTTAGAACATAAAGGGTATGATGTACAATATGTTTCTAATTTTACTGATGTAGATGATAAATTAATTAAAGTGGCGAATGAGCTAGGAGAAGATGTTCCGACAATTGCAGACCGCTTTATTAAAGCATACTTTGAAGATGTAACTGCATTAGGTTGCAAACATGCAACGGCTCACCCTCGTGTAATGGAAAATATGGATATTATTATTGAGTTTATTCAAGAACTTGTAACTAAGGGATATGCATATGAATCTGAAGGTGATGTGTATTACAAAACGAAAGAATTTGAAGGATACGGTAAATTATCACATCAACCAATTGCAGACCTTCGTCATGGTGCGCGCATTGAAGTTGGAGAAAAGAAACATGATCCACTTGACTTTGCGTTATGGAAAGCAGCAAAAGAAGGAGAAATCTTCTGGGATAGCCCTTGGGGGAAAGGTCGCCCAGGTTGGCATATTGAATGCTCGGCAATGGCACGTAAGTATTTAGGTGATACAATCGATATTCATGCTGGTGGGCAAGATTTAACATTCCCGCATCATGAAAATGAAATTGCGCAATCAGAAGCGTTGACTGGAAAAACATTTGCACGTTACTGGATGCACAATGGATATATTAATATTAATAATGAAAAAATGTCTAAATCGTTAGGTAACTTTGTTCTTGTTCACGATATTATTAAGCAGTACGATCCACAATTAATTCGTTTCTTTATGTTATCTGTGCATTATCGTCACCCGATTAATTTTAGTGAGGAATTATTGCAACATACAAGTAACGGATTAGATCGTATTAAAACGGCTTATGGTAACTTAAAGCATCGTATGGAAAGTAGCACAGATTTAACGGATCATAATGAGAAGTGGTTAGCTGAGCTGGAGAAGTTCCAGGTTGCATTTGAAGAGGCAATGGATGATGACTTTAATACAGCAAACGCTGTAACAGAGCTATACAACTTAGCAAATTATGCAAATCAATATTTATTAGAAGAGCATACATCAAAATTGGTAATTGAATCGTACATGAAGCAATTTGAAGCGTTATTTGGAATTTTAGGATTAGAATTAACGAAAGAAGAATTGCTTGATGAGGAAATTGAAGCATTAATCCAAAAACGTATTGAGGCTCGTCAAAATCGTGATTTTGCATTATCTGATCAAATTCGCGATGAGTTAAAAGAGCGTAACATTATTTTGGAAGATACACCACAAGGTACGAGATGGAAAAGAGGTTAAACATGATTGATGCAAAGCAATTGAATAGCTTAGCGTTAGCGTATATGGGTGATGCGGTATATGAACAATATATCCGCTATCACCTGCTTCAAAAAGGAACAGTTCGTCCGAACCAACTACATCGTTTGAGTACAAACTTTGTTTCTGCAAAAGCGCAAGCAAAAGTTGTTTATCATTTACTAGAGACATCATTTCTTACTGAGGAAGAAGAAGCTGTATTAAGAAGAGGGCGTAATGCAAAATCAGGTTCTGTTCCGAAGAATACGGATGTACAAACGTATCGGCATAGTACTGCTTTTGAAGCGGTGATTGGATATCATTATTTATTAAATCATCAAACGCGAATAGAAGAGATTGTATTTGAAGCGATTCGTGTATTAGAGAATCAGGAGGGAGGCGCGTAAGCGTGAATAGTGAATATATTATTGGTCGTAACCCTGTAATTGAAGCGTTGAGATCAGGGCGCGATATTAATAAGATTTGGATTGCAGAAGGTGC
>Ga0209025_1003494_pt1 | contig 14801 bp, 17 predicted proteins | sample AraplaMF_Col_mLB_FD_184256 | JGI IMG/M metagenome (GOLD analysis project Ga0209025, IMG submission 184256) | Arabidopsis root microbial communities from the University of North Carolina, USA - plate scrape MF_Col_mLB (SPAdes) (version 2) | ecosystem: Host-associated > Plants > Roots > Endosphere... | reverse complement strand
CTAGCTCAAGTGGAGGCTCAATTAGAAGAGCAAGCTCCAGCAGTAGCTTATCACGATAAAGTGTTGGACATCGAGGGTTATACAACTATTGAGAGTACCGCTAAGCAGTTAGGCTTACGATCACCCCAGCAGTTAAACCGAATGTTAAAACAAGCAAAGATTATCCATCTCACAAGAAAAGGTAGTTGGGTGCATACTGCTAAGTACGCATACTTGAGAGAAGAAGGTCATATCAACTACAAGCCTCTGATAGGTGGAAAGTTACAGATGTTAGTTAGCCAAAGAGGAACAAAGGAGATAGCTAAATTATTAGGTTTAATCGAGCAGTAACCCCTACAATATGTCTTCATCAAAGGCTCACCCACCCCGAGCCAACTAGTAAGTAAAACCCAAACTAAAACTAAACTATGGAGAGTGATTGATTATGATGGAAGCATTAAAAAACTTATTAGCAGGTAACACAAAGGTTAAGACTACAGAACAAGCTGAGAAAGAGATCGCTAAGCTAGACATTCAAGAAGCGGAACTACAAAGTCAACTTTCTCAGGCGCAAGGAGAGCATTCTAAAGTATCTAACGCTCTAGAGATTATCTCTGTCAGTTTAATCATTGACGAGAAAGACAAACAAGCGTTAGCTACCAAGAAGAAAGCAGAGGCTAAATTAGAAGAATTAGCTAAACAAATGGCTGGATTGAGTCCTAAGATTGCAGAGGTTAGTTCTAAGAAGCAACAAGCAATACAAGAGTTGTACCGTTCTCGCGGAGAGGTAGCACGAAAGCATAACCAAAAGGCTAGCCGAGATATGGTTATCGCTAGTAGATTAAACCGAGCATTCGGAATAGAGGAGAACAACCATCAGTTGCATACTCACTACAATCAACAGATTGACTTAGGAGTCGAATACGGATTAGGTGCAATTAACCAGCTTGATCCTAACAGTGAGGACTGGAAGTTCATTGTTAAGTTGGGTCAAGAGGATACTGCTGAAGGTAATCGCCAAGCGGATGTAATTGCTAAGGACTTAGGAGAAGCTATCAAGTCTGTCTTTGAGAAACATGACGTAGCACTACAAGAGCGATCATTAATTAAACTTTCTCGAATCTAATCTACACAGAGTTAAACTGAGTATGGCACTTTGGTAGTAGCTGCTGAAGTCACTAGGGCGGAGGTTACTACCGAGGTGAACCATGCTTCACTGGAAATCTATACAGAGGACGAACAGTGGAGCCTTAACAGGTATCTGCTTTCTCATATAACTAAAAATAAGGAGGTAGATAATATGTTCAAGCAATTCAAAGAGTCAGGACACTTAGTGGATAGCTTCTCAGAAGTTAACGCTGGAGAGGACTTAATCAAATCAGCTGAGTTATTCTCAGTAGGCAAACACAGAGGTCGTAATTACACAGAGGATGATCTACACAGATTGGTTAACTCGTTTAACCCTGAAGATAATGTTCCCCTTCAGTTAGATCACTCGGAGTCAGTCAGAGACACTGTAGGATTCCTCTCAGAATTAAGCGTAGAGGGTGATAAGCTCATGGGTGTTATCCGAGTAGTAGACGATGCTACAAAGGAACGAGTAGGAAAGAAACTGGCTCGTAAGTTAAGCATTAGTTTCTACACAGACAAAGAAGGCAACCCCACAAAACTCCGTGAGGTATCCCTCGTAGCTTTCCCCCAAGTAAAAACTGCAACGCTATTCAGTGAGCAACCCCGATTAGATGACCGCAAGCAAGCGCTATACGAGAAGGCTAGAGAATTCCAACTCCAAATGAAGTTCCGTGAATTACAAATGAAGATGAAAGCTACAGAGATTAAACTTGCTCAAGCTCAGCAGAAGGTCGCTGAGGAGAAAGCGCAGGTGCAAGCGTTTAGAGAAGCTAGAGAGGAAGCCGAGTATCAATCCTATATGGCTAACTTAAGAGGTGAAAATACTATTAAATATACAGCCGAACAAGACAGGGAGTATCAAGAATATCTAGATAGTTTTAACTAAGGAGGTAGACAGCATGAGTAAACCTAAGGAATTACCTAATGGTCTCCGGAAGTATATAAACAACGTGAGAGACAGGCTTATTAGTGGCGACCTCACAAGAGGCTCTGGGGAGATGGTGACTATTAAGGCTAAACTAAAGGGAGAGACATCTATTTGTGGCGCTATCAAAGGTAACAATACGGTTTGTACTCACTCGCCAACTAATGAAAAGAATCTCCGTTGCAAAGTGCATGGAGGACGTAGCACAGGAGCTAAAACTGAGGAGGGAAAACGTATGAGAGATGCAAACTTGAAGAAAGGACATGAGAAAACAATTCATGGGATTTACTCTAGGAAGTTCCTTGAGGAGTGGACAGAGGAGGAACAAGCTTTCTACGATAACACTTGGAGTTATTACAAGGAAAACTATGACTTAGAGCCGCTAGATGAGGTAGCACTAGATCGCTTTCTAATAAATTCAATTAAGGCTATGCGAGTTGACTCTGTAGGTATGAATTACGCAACTAACTTAAAGGTTAGCCTAGTAGACTTTGAAGGAAAAGCAATACGTCAGGCTGAGACTCTAGGACTTAACCGTAAGTACCGTAAGAGTCGGGACAATACAGATAATCCTAATGAACTTAACTTAAACGCTTTATTTGATATGGGAAGCGGAAATTAAATAAGAAACCTATGAGGACGATAACCACCTAGTTACTAAGGAGCTAGGCTTATTTGTCGTTCTCATAGGTCACATATAAGGATGGTGAGAACACAATGGCATCATTAATCGAAATCATAATTGACGCCGATGACCGAGCTAGTGCCAAGTTTACACACACCTCGAGTGAAGCTAAGAAGATGGCAGCTATCATCGGAGGTGTTACTATCGCGGCTTCTGCTATGACACCAGCTCTACTAGGTGGACTAGGGGCTGTAGCTTCTTTGTTTGGTACTGCCGGTATAGCTGCAGTAGGGTTCGGAGGATTGGCCGCCACCACGATAATGAAGACCTGGGAGAAAGCAGGCGACCTCGAAGACGCAATGCTCGATGTTAATGCGGCCATGATTAATAACGATGCTAAGGGGTACGCCAAAGCAATGGCTAAGGTAGAAGCTATCTGGCAAGACATGACTGAGGCAGAGAAACAAGCTGTAGCAGCTATCATGGAGTTTAAAGATGAGTGGAAATCCATGGAGGATCAGATGACTCCTACGACTCTCCGAGTTATGGCTGAAGGATTAGACTGGCTAAGGCTTGTTATGAAGCCACTCTTCCCAGTATTCCAAGCTACAGGAGAATCCTTTGCCAATATGTTCGCCTACATGAATAACGCTATCGAGACAGGACGAGTAAATCCATTCTTCGAGCATATGAATACCTTTGCGGTGCCGATGTTCGAGAGGGTAATGATCTCAGCAGGTAATATCCTCAAGGGGTTTGGCGGTCTCATGGTAGCATTCGCTCCGTTAGGTTTAGCCTTTGGAGACGGCATGGTAGACATGACTAACAAGTTCGCTAACTGGGCTTGGAACCTACAGACTAACCCCGCTTTCCAAGACTTCGTGAAGATGGTTCAAGAGAGTACGCCAGTTATCTTTAGTCTGATAGGAACTATCGTAGATGTACTTTGGACTATGATAGAAACCCTATATCCGTTTGCTATTAGAATCTTAGCTGCTACAGACGCATTCTTAAAGATGTCTATGGAGTCAGGTGCTCTAGAGGTAATCCTTAAGATACTAGGCGGAGCTTTATTACTTGTAGCGGAGAACATGGATTGGTTAATCCCTCTAGCTGGCTCACTTTACTTAGGGATGAAAGCTTTACAGATTGTTGAAGCTGTAGCGAAAGGTCTAACCGCAGTATTTGATGCAGGTACAGCTGTAGCTAGAGGGTTCGCTCTACTGTTTACTGCTACAGGTAGACAAACAATTGCTCAGACTGCTCTCAATGCAACTACTTGGTTATTCCCCGGAGTTTGGATTGCAGCAGCTATCATGGGAGTTGTCGCAGCAGGTATTCTAATGTGGAAAAACTGGGATGAGATAGCTGCTTGGGGTAAGTGGCTATGGGGTGAAACTAAGAAGACTTGGAATGGAATCAAAAAAGATGTAGTAGAAGCTTATGACAAGATGGTTGCTGGAGCTAAAGAGTGGTGGAGTGATACTAAGACTAAATGGAATAACACAGTTGAAACTGCCAAGTCTAAAGCTGTTGAGATGTATAACGATGTAGTTACCAAATATGAATCTATGAAATCTGAAGCGAAAAGTAAACTAAAAGATATGCTAGAAGATAATGCTAAGAAGTGGAGTTCAATGGTTAGCGACGCTAAAGCGTGGGCTGGAGGCATGTGGGATGCTGGTGTATCTAATGCTAAGAGTTTTGTTAATGGAGTCAAGAGTAATCTTAGTGGGTTAGGAAATATCGCTTGGTACGGCGTAAAAGATATGTGGGATAGCTTTTGGGGATGGTCAAGTGACATGTGGGAATCTGGTAAAGGACTCCTTAAGAGTTTTACTAACGGTATCAAGAATGGATTCAATGGTGCTGTAGATGCAGTCTATGAAGGTATGAAAGAGTTACGTAAATACTTACCGTTCTCACCTGCTAAGAAAGGGCCACTAAGTGACCTAGATAAATCAGGTGAAGCGTTCTTCCCTACATGGTACGAGGCAGCAATGACTCAAGTAGGATCTATGCAGAAAGCTATTGGAACTGCCTTCTCAGGTGTTGCTAACGAGGCAGACATTGCTCTAGCAGGTACTGGATTAGAAGCCTTTACAGGTGGGTCTAATAGCATGAACGTAGTTATTACTCACAAGCACGAAGGCTCCGTGAAGCTAGACGGATCAGACCTTAACGAGTTAGAAATGCAAGTTAACCAAGCTGTTGTAGGAACCGGAGGTACAACTGGTTTTGGATTTGACAAACAAGTAATAAGAAGAAACTAATTGGTGGCCCTCTTAGGAATAGGAGGGCTCCTCATGTAATTTAGACTACAGAATCAACAGTAGAATTCAATAAGAGTCCTAGTATAGATTAACCTGTATAGCGTAATCGTAGTACTTGATATTTTATAAACAGGAGGAGGGAGTTATATGGCTAACTATGTGAGTGTTGAAACTACAGTGTATTACTACGAGGTGGACGAGAAGCATGTTTATACTGACTTTATGATTGTTAAGGAATCCCCAGAGGTGGCTAGAACCATTTTAGCTCCGTTTTATAGAGATACTATGCAGGAAACAGTTGATAAGCACACCTCAGGGGGCAAAGTGCTAGATGTAACTGTTAAGGAGATTAGTGAGCTGGAATATAAAAGAGAAGCTTTTAAGCCTCACAACAAAATAAAAGAGATGAATAGAAAGAGAGGAAACTAATATGAACAAATATATTAAAGTAGCTGTCACTTATAAGTTTAAACCTGAGGGGGAAATGTACAAACAGGCACACTATAGAGAAGTAACACCTGAGGAAGATATCCAGCAAGTTAAAAATGATGTGCTACACATGTTTAGTAATCTGTTTGATAAGTTAGTCTACCTCGAGGAGATTAATGTTACTGAGGTAAGTGAGATAGAATACCGAGCAGGTAGAGCTGAGGAAGATGCTGAATTGAGATTCCTCCAACAGATCACACTGGATGGTTGTGTCTCGTGAGGTAGCAATTCAAGCTACCTCTTTAGTTTTATCTAGAAAGATAAATTTTGGATTAGGGATTTTTTGATTTTTAAGAGTATAAAAAATATTATTCTGTAAAATTAATTTTCTGTGGTAAAATATTCTATATGAATATTTAAAGGGGAATGGCTATGGGGGATATAAAAGTTACTCCTGAACAGTTGCGAAAAGTGGCAGGGACTATTAGATCAACTATCACGAATGCAACTGTAACACAGGAGCGACTAAAACGAGATATTGATATGATTTCTGGTAATTGGTTGGGCTCAACCTATATGAAATTTAATACGGATTTCCGTGATTCATCATTTAAAATGGCACAATTTATAACCATATTAGAGCCGCTTGAGAAGTTTCTACTTGATTCTGCTAATAAATTTGAAAAAGTAGATAATATGGATATTGCTATTGCGATGGCTTCCACCATTTTAACGGGGAAACCCTTTAAAGGGGATTATGAAACTTTCGTAGGAAAAACAGATTTTTCTACAGATGGTAAGTTAATGATCAAGGGAGAAGGAAGTATATTTAAAGGGGAATTTGAACTTGCTGAAGGAACTACTTACGGCATTAAAGCAGGAAATGGACTTTTTGAAGGAAATGTACCATATACATTTAAAACCATTTCTGAAGATATAGTTCAAGGGAACCTTATAGGAGCGAAGTTTGAGGCGAATGCTTTAGACCACTCTGCCTCTAAAAAACTTTCCTTTGCAGAGGATTTAACAGTTACACAAAAGTTCTTAAATGGATCGTATGTATTCGGAATAGATCAATATACTTTTAAAAATGATTATGAATTAACAGCGCATAAGTATGAAGTAGTTCTTAATAAAATTGAGATCCCGGATTATATTCCTTTCTTAGGTGACTATGATATTACACTAAAAGGTGAATATGGGTTTGGATATGGTTACAAATTCCATTTAGGACAAGAGACTGGGGGGTACGCGACAGCACCTAATGGTCATGGAGGAGGATTCTTTTTTAAACTTGATAAAGATAAAAAGGAGTAAAGGTATGTTCAGACAAGGACGGTTTATGATTTTTATTGGTACTATGGTACTTGTTATTGCAGGGTGGTTTTTTCCATTTAATTTATGGCAGAAATTATTTTTCAGTATTGCTATGATTGGCATTGGGATGTTGGCATATGGAAGTTCAGTATTATTTGACCGTTTAGCTAAAAAATTTACGAATAGAGGAGAATAAATACCTATGAAACTATTTCCAATTGGAACAGTAGTTAAACTAGAAGAGGTAGAACCAATTATTATGATTATTGGAAGAATGGTTGTATCAGCAGATAAACGTGATTTTGATTATATAGGCGTACCTTACCCAGTTGGCTATTTAGGTGAGGAAAAAGTATTATGCTTTAATCACGATAAGATTGTGGAAGAAATGCATAGAGGGTATATGACTGAGAGTGAATTAGTTCTACGTGAGAAATTAGTAGAAATGTAAAAGAAGAGATTAATACAGAGTTGGCAGGAGCAGGGAGAAATCCTTGCTTTATTTATTTTGAAGAAAGATAGGAGGGAATCTAATGGAGTTTTCTCCTCTGAAAGGTGGCTATCTCGGGGGGAGGTTTACTCGAAAGGGGTGGCTAGAAGGTTTGTGCTGGATAAACAGCAAGTTCATGAGCTATCTAATTGGTTTCAACGAGTGCATAAAATATAATTTCAATTACCATAATGATCAACCCTGAGGAGGAAAGTAAAAGAGCTGACTTATTAGAGCCAGCTCGTTAGTTATTACTTATTATCATTATGAATGTTAACCTGTATAGCTTCAACCTGTGGGGTTAACAATCCAATTCATCAAGATTAAAACTAAGAGTTTTAGAGATTTTTCCAGCTCGTAAGATAACTATATACGTAACGCCTAGTTGGAATGTATCTACTTCGCACACTTTATTAGTAATACGAGTTAGCGAGTCTTGGAAGTTAGATACTAGAGTATCGATCTCCTCCATAACCATATTGAATTTAGTTGGTTGAATAGTGTTTGTTGTCATAATAATTTCTCCCTTTAGTTTTGTTTATTTACACGAGGTAGGTAATACTTACAGGTGTACAATCATGAGTGAAACGATGTAACCGGCTGCGTAAAGAAAGGTAATGCTGCCGCCAGCTACCAAGCTTGATTTAACCCAATCTTTAAGTTTCAACTTATTCGCCTCCTGTAGAGTCGAACCTTTACAGCTATTCCTGCTCGTGATACCATAGGGAGGAAAGAGCCTTATAGGTTCGACTGAATTGCGTAGCCTTGTTCGGTATACTCGCCAAAGTATAACTACCGAGTAGGGCTATTTTGTTTTGTGTAGTTTTAGATTAGTCAGTTAGCTTCTTACCAGCATACATACGAGTTAGCATTTTATCGATCTTATTAGCTTTATCTACAGTGTTAATCTTGTTGAGTTGATTAAAAGCTGTATAAAACCTCTTAGCATCCTCGATAGTTTCCAGCTCATAGAAGTCTTTGACTTTACCGTAAAACTTTTGCTGCTTATTTTCCAATAGTCGTGCTCACCCCATTTCCTGAGTGGCTTAATTCAATCTTAAATAAAGGTTCTAGAACCGTCAACTATTATTTTGTAACTTTTTTAATTTGTTTTCGTGATTAAGCCTAAAACAGGTGGAATATCATAATACAACCCTATTGAACCCGCACAGTTTATTTGTGATCTATAGGTGCAAATGTATAGTTTGGTTGCTTAGGATTCATTACAAAGAAATCTGAGAGGTGGTTTTTCCTCTACTTGTTCCAACAATTGTCCCCAAGAAGGATGTCGCAATGATCGCATCATAAGTGATGCCGTCATTCATTCTGATTCGCCCATCATTCGCCAAGATTTCTGTGTGGACGCAACTGTGGGAGTGGCACCACCCTCAGACGGTGTTACGATTCAACAATTTATTGAAAATTAGATTTTTCAATATGCACCAGGCGGTGAACTTCTTCCGACAGACCCCATCCGTCTGATGACCGTCATTGCTCGTAACCTCTCTAACAATTTTGTGAATGTGGCGATACAACGTTCTGCACCTTCAGGTCTTGATATCCCACCAGTCACATTAGCTAATGCTACAGCTACGCCAAACAGCGAGATCGTGTTGTCTGCTCCTAATGCGAATAGACTCGTTGCTTCTGCGGAAGTTCCAAGCCGAGTACGGTTCTTTATTACGATATTTCATCCGGGAGATCCTATATCTCCAGGAGATCCTATTTAACAGGGAACTTCTACTTTTGAGAATTATGTAAATGAGCTGTCCGAAATGCTAGCGATTCCCTTAATAGTGTGTGCTCCTCAGTTTAACCTTGTAGGAAATTGAAAAGTTTATTCTTCAGTTTTCTTTGCTCAACAGACATCATCTTTGAGAGAACGCCAAACAGGTAACCTTTGAAGTCTTTTCTAATCTTGTTCATCTTCAGGGCAAATACAGATTGTTTGAACGCTGAGATTGCTACCTCAGTTGTATCAACTAAGTCAGGTGCATACTTGTTTGCAGCCAATTTAACTTTACCCCAAATAGCATATATCTCCTTAGCTGTACCAAAGAAGGGGGATACTGCATTGATAAATTCAATAGGTACACATGAGTTAACCAAATAAGATGAATCTAAATCATCCAATTCAACAGGTGCGCTATTACGTATCTTTAATTCTTTAGAGCTTTTAGTTTTAGTTGTAATGGCTTCGTTCTCGTGAGATGGCTCGTTAAGTTGCTCAGGAGTAGGATCGGTAGCTTCCTTACAAGATGCCAGCTCATGGTGACGCTCAAAAGGATTAATTACACAGATGAACGCTGAGTAACCACCCTTAACAGGTTTAAACTGTTCAATACGAGTAATGATTCCTAACTCGCTGAAACGTTTGAGGGCGCGCTGAATAGTACGTTTAGAGTATCCTGTTAGATCAGCTAACGTGTTATTCTTGAGGTAGCTAACTCCAACGAACTTACATGAGTAGTTTGATAGCTTTAGAAGTATTACCCGCTCGCTATCTTTTAAGTTATATTCTTTTAGAATAAGATCGATAGTTTTGTCCATCTCAGCTACTGAATCAAATGATATGTATTTTCTGAGTTCCTTCATTTATATAGTCCTCCATCTTTATAGAAGGAACCCCTCTTGAGCTAGTACCAATAAGCATGATACAATAGCAAACAAGAAAGCTCCTTCGAGTTTTCCTTCAAGAGAGAACCCTGTCCGGTCGCCAAACTAGTACAGGGTTCTCTTTTTATATGTCTTAAATCTCAAGTGAATTAAGTGGATTAAACTTCTCATTTTGCTCTCGTAGAGCTGTTCCCCACAGAGATAAATACCTTTCGGTCATTCTAAGGTTTGAGTGCCTGAGGAGCTTCTGCAAAGTAAATACGTCCATTCCTTGCATGATACACCTATGAGCAAAGCTGTGTCGGAAAGTATGGCAACTCAAACGTACGTCTTTGAAGTTCATCACCTTAGATAACCTTTGGAAGATTAACTTTACTGCATTAGGTGTAAGTTGTTTCCCTCCTCTCGAGGTGAACAGGTACTGAGGTATATTCCCTAGCTCCTTCTCTACAAAGATTCTCCATTCACATATCTCCTTTGTTAGCTTATCTGTGATAGGTATACTCTGTTGTTTCCTCGCTTTACCAAAGAGGACAACTGATTGATTTACTAAGTCAATATCCTTCCACTGTATGTTCACGAGCTCGCCTAGACGTATTCCTGTACTCAGTAGCAGCACAATGATAGCGTGATCTCTGTAACCAAAGAATGATTTATCTCTAGTTTTTAACCTACGGTAATACCTAAGCATTTGCTGAATGTGATAATCTGTGAAGACTTCTATCTTAGTATCTTCCTTAGCAGGCTTGAGCTTTCTCACAGGGTTGTCCTTGTGTTCTATTACCTCCTCGTTTTGCCAGTAGTTAAAGAATATCCTCAAGTGGTGTAACTTTGAGTTGCAAGTGACTACGCCATTCCCTCTCGTTTTCTTGCAGTACCTGAGGTAGGACTTTACAGTTACCTCTCGAATGTCTCTTAAATCAACTATCTCCAGCTCGGAGCAAAAGTTACGGAATTCATTTAATGTAGCCATGTAGACCTCAATTGTCCTATGAGATAGGTTGTTGTATTCTTTCTCTTCCTGGAACTCCTTCATAGCAAAACGTAATAGCATAACTCACCAATCCTTTCTATGTAGTTGCACACAAAAAAGAGGACTACCTAGCTAACCTTCATAGGTTAACTTTAAGTAGTCCTCTTTACGAGTTGTGAGTTTATATAGAACTCCCACAGTTTCAGCTTTTGGAAATAGCCTCTCAAGTATTGATACCATTGAGATAGCAGACTAGACAGATTAAGAGCCTACGATGACAAAACTGTCAAGGTGGCGCTCTCCCTGCTGAGCTACGGGATCTTCAAAAATGCGTATGTAACAGCATCTTCAATCTGTATGCTAAAGTAATTATATAAAATTAACTGAAATTTTACAATATTTTATATTGAATTTGAAGGGAAAGTAGTTGGAATGGCGCTAGTCGTGTATTAAGGAATATATAAGTAGAGAATGTAATGAAAAGTGAGTTCGAATAAAGTGGTTATATTATTTTTTTCGATACCAATCTAAAGGATCTTCATTACTTAAATCAACAAGAAAAGGGAATAAGAAGTGTAAAGGTAAGCTTATAAGTTCTGGCATAGCGTTCAATGTTTTCTTTGATAGATACTGCATTCTAAAACAATACGGACAATCTTTTTCAAATGTCACGAGTATCGACCATACATCTTTTACTTTCCATTTCGTTTTACAATACGTACAACGCGTCATGGAGTTCCTCCTTATTGTAAGTTTTCTACTAGTATATTCCATTCTATTGTACGAAAGTCATTTGTATTTGGTGTGATAAAATAGAAGGTGTTTTATTTTCATGTGAATTTATTTAGTAATTTATAATCATTTACATATCGTTTGACATTTGTGCAGGATGATAGATTTTCAGTTTCAATATGCAAATTGGCCAATATATCCTTTTTACAATTTACTTAAAATCATGTATAACAGAGATACAAGATTATTTTATAATTATTCAAGAGTAGAGGGAGAATTATTGTGATGGTAAGGAAAACGTTCAAGATGCGTGTATCTAGAAATAGAACGATTTCGATTAATGGCTCGATTCTTGATGTGGATGTTACACATGATGAGTTTTTACAAGAGTTTGTTGAGTGGGTCGATTCTAAAGGTTGGTCGTTTATGGGGATGACAGATGAGATTACACCTGAGGAAGCTAGTCAAAATCTAATAGATTCATTGATTGATGAGAAGGATAAGAAAGAATAATTCCTTCTTATTTTTTATTGTATATTCATGTTCTTCATCGTAAAAGTATGATATAGTAAAAAACAGTAAATATTCTTCCAATTTAATACAAATTACATATAGATTGGTAGATTCAGTTTTTAATCTGTGAGAGTATAGTGAAAAGGGAGAGTCATATGGTAAATTTTAAGGGAATTTTGGCTTTTATTACCGTTATTTGTTTATTTTTTTTGACACCTATGACGTTACGTGCTGAGACGAATATTGGAGTGAATCCAGAACAAGTGGCACCACCACCTAAGGAAGGGCCAAATGTTTTTAGTCAGTTTGCAACTACGATTGATGCGAAAACGGGAGATGTTTTGTATGACAAAAACGCACATCATCGTGCATTTCCGGCTAGTATGACGAAAGTGTTAACAGCAATTTTACTTATGGAGCATACAAAGCCAGAGGATCAATTTACGTTTTCGCAATTAGCATTAGATCAAGAGAAGAGTAATTATCAAATTGAGTTTCAACCTGGTGAGACGATTAATAGAAATACTGCGCTTATGATTTTAATGGTGCTGAGTGCGAATGATGTGTCGTATGCGATTGCGGAGCGTATTGGCGGAAGTGTTGAGAATTTCGCTCATATGATGAATGAGCGAGCGAAGCAATTAGGTGCAACAGATAGTCACTTTGTCACGCCAAATGGATTGCATGATCCGAATCATTATACTACGCCATTTGATATGGCTATGATTACGAGAGGTGTGCAAAAATATCCTGAGATTTTACAAGCAATGAATACGAAAAGAACGACAGTTACGACATCTAGACAGACGGTATCTATTTTTAACAAGTCTACTTACTTTGAAAATCCGTATAGCATCGGCGGGAAGACGGGTTTTACAAATGAAGCACGAAATACACTCGTTTTATTAAATGAGAAGGATGGAAATCGTATTATAAATGTAGTGATGGCTTCTCAAAGACCTGAAATTTATGAAGATTTGAAGCAGATGGCAGACTATTCTTTCGGTCAATTTGTGAAGCAAACGGTACTAGATAAACATAGTTGGCATCAAAAGACGACGTATTTAAATAAAGATATTGATAGCGAACTTGAGCAAAGTGCAGAACTTATGCTTAAGAAAGATGAAGGGAAAAACGTAAGGACGATTTTCCGTACGGCTTCATTAGATAAAGATTCTTTATATCATAAAGGAATTCATCGTGGTGAGGTAGTTGGGGCAGTCGATATTACGAAAAATAATCAAACAATTGCGACGGTAAATGTTCTTTCAAAAGAAGATGTTACTTTTGCGATGCCTAAAAAAGATACGGCTACACCTGAAGTAAAGGAATCAAATGTGAAAATAGTAAGCATTGGGATAGGTGCCGCTGTACTATTTGGAGCCATTTTATTTGTAGTGCTACGCCGAAATACAACAGGGATGAAATCAGAAGAAAAATAAATTACTAGTTAAAAGGCTGTGAAGAGACTTTTTCACAGCCTTTTTTTATATATTTAAAATAACTAATAATTGTAAATTTTCTTATTGCATTTCCGCTATGTTCGTTATATTATTTAGTTGTGTTCTTGTTAAAGAACAAAATGAATATTGCATACTTCAAATAATATAAAACAACGGAGAGGGAGAGAAACGATGAAATTAATTTGGAAGGTGATTAGCAACGTTATCTCATTTGTTTTATTTGCATTGATGGTTTGTTTAGCTTTTGTAGTTATTTCTTCAAAAGCGAGCGGCGGAGATCCGACAGTGATGGGATATCAATTTAAATCAGTGTTATCAGGATCGATGGAACCAACATTTTTAACAGGATCAATCATTGCGATAGAGCCGACGAAAGATGGTTCTAAATATCAAAAAGGTGATGTTATTACTTTTAAAGAGAAAGATGAAAAAATTATCACTCACCGTATTATCGGTGTGAAAGATACAAATGGAAAAGTAATGTATGAAACAAAAGGGGATAACAACAATGGCCCTGATTTACAACCAGTACTTGCTGAGAATGTCATTGGGAAATATGCAGATATTACAGTTCCATATGCAGGGTATGCATTAAATTATGCGAATTCAAAAGCTGGAGCTGCTTTGCTTCTTATTATTCCAGGAGTCTTTTTACTAGGCTATTCCGCGATTTCTATTTTTAGTGCTATTCGTAGCATTGACGGAGAAAAGAAAGAGAAAAAAGTAGAACAATCCGTCTAGTTCGTTTGGTTATACTTTCCTTTTAGGAAGTTAACAAATATATATATTAAGGGGATATGGACATGACTTTAAAGAAAAAATTAGGGATGGGTATCGCATCAGCAGTATTAGGAGCGGCATTAGTTGGCGGAGGAACATTTGCATACTTTAGTGATAAAGAAGTGTCAAATAATACATTTGCGTCTGGTACGCTTGATTTAGCATTAAATCCATCAACAGTTGTTAATGTATCGAATTTAAAACCTGGTGATACAGTTGAAAAAGAATTTAAATTAGAAAATAAAGGGACATTAGATATTAAAAAAGTACTACTAAAAACAGATTACAATGTAGAAGATGTGAAGAAAGATAATAAAGATGATTTTGGTAAACATATTAAAGTAACATTCTTAAAAAATGTAGACAAGCATGAAACAATCGTAAAAGAAACAACGCTAGATAAATTGAAAGGTGACACACTTACTGCGGTAAATAATGATTTAGCTGCTTGGTTCTGGGATGAAAAAGGTATTTCAGCAGGTAAATCTGATAAATTCAAAGTGAAATTTGAATTCGTTGATAATAAAAAAGATCAAAATGAATTCCAAGGCGATA